>ENA-UOOE01000656-UOOE01000656.1-fermentation-metagenome-genome-assembly--contig:-NODE-656-length-32605-cov-135.244393_pt1 | contig 32605 bp, 31 predicted proteins | sample MGYA00245776_ERZ724021 | MGnify/ENA primary metagenome ERZ724021 (study PRJEB28704, sample SAMN03018321) | fermentation metagenome | biome: anthropogenic terrestrial biome; feature: soil... | reverse complement strand
CAGCAATGGCAGAAAAAATAACTGATCACATATGGAGTTTGAAGGAATTATTAACTTTCAGAGTTCCGGTTCAATAACTTAGGGACACGACCAAATTGTTAATCATAATTAATATAAAAGTAAAGTTAAAATCACTTTATTTAAATAGCACATTGTTATATTAATTATTGTAATAATTTAATTATTATTTTATCGTTTTATTTTAGTATTTTTATTTAAAAAACTGTGATATTTACAGCCTATTCAAAAAACAAATCTCGGGAGCAACAGGGTGATAAATTAAAACCATTATATTTAAATAGAGCTTTGTGCATGCTACTTTATACTATTTTAGTAGTACTGGAATTATTTGGTAGTATCTGTTGGCGTTAAGTAGTATTTATAACGAGAAATATAATCAAAAAGAAAAACAATATTTGGGGGCTATTTTGTCCATTATTCTCGTTAGTAATATAAATCTAAAAAGAAAATCACTATCTTTAAATATGCCTTTGTTATATTAAGAATTGGCAACATGTCGAATTTATCTCGACATTATCCACATATTATTATCTCTTGTGATTTTAATATAAGAATACTATAATATTTGTGGAATATTAGTCCATATTCTTATATACTCAGGGATTGCGCAGTTGAGCTGAGAAATCAATATAGTATGCCATTCGAGAATATAAAATATAGGTTCTAAAAGCGTCCTATATATTGGGTTCTGTTTTTTAGCTGCGCAAATTCCAACATCGTACGTTAGAAAATAAACAGATCGGAGGATTAATAGATCGGAGGATACGCTGTATGATAGAAAACACCGTTATGCTATTAATTTTAGTACCCTTACTGTTTTCGTTATTATTTGTAGCCCTTCCCAAATCTCTATATAAAATTCTTGCTTGGGCTTTCTTCATAATTGGAGTAGTTTTATCAGTTACTTTAGTATTGGATTGTTTACCAACTGGTGGTGCTGGAGCCTTTGATGTCTCTGAGTCAAGTTTCCCAATGTTGGAAAATATTGTCCTTGTGCTAGAAGTACTAGTAATACTATTTATTCTTGCTGTTTCAGCAAAATATAAAAACTGGCCTACACTTGGACTAGGAATAATTTCAGCAGCTTTATTTGCTTACACTTATGCCAATGTTCCAGGTGCTGAAGGTGCTTCTTTTAATATCGATCAATTTTCTCAGGTCATGATATTAATTGTTAATATAGTCGGTACTGCGATCATATTATTTGCAACTGGTTATATGGATATTTATGAAGAGCACAGACATCTGCACAGACAAAAGACATTTTACTTTACAATGAGCTTCTTCCTGGCAGCCATGAATGGTCTGGTAATGGTTGACACACTGGGATGGCTGTTTCTTTTCTGGGAAATCACAACTCTATGTTCGTTCGTGTTGATCTCATATAACATGGACCAGGAAGGAATAAACAACGGTTTCAGGGCGCTGGCTTTAAACCTGGTTGGTGGAATTACTTTTTCGATAGCCATCATCTTACTCAGTACTAAGTTCAATATCTCTACCCTTTCCGGAGTCGGAACTGACGCTGCTGCTGCTGCTGTAGCTCTTCCTGTTGCCTTACTCTGCATTGCAGGCTTTGCAAAATCTGCTCAGATGCCTTTCCAAAGCTGGCTCTTAGGGGCAATGGTAGCTCCCACTCCTGTTTCGGCATTACTTCACTCAAGCACGATGGTAAACGCAGGTGTTTACTTAATTGTCAAGCTTGTACCAGCTTATGCTAACACCTCCCTCGGAACAGCCATCGCAGTTTACGGTAGCTTTACCTTTGTTATGTGTTCAGCTTTAGCCTTATCTCAAAGAAATGCTAAAAGAGTACTTGCATATTCAACCATTGCAAACCTTGGATTAATTATCGCAAGCGCCGGAATTGGTACACCTCTGGCTGTAGCTGCTGCGATTATGCTTATCCTGTTCCACGCAATATCAAAAGCTCTCCTCTTCCTGTGCACAGGTGAAATTGAGCACACTATCGGAAGCAGAGATATCGAGGACATGTCAGGATTAATAAAGAAGGCTCCTCTTCTCACCACTCTTGCAGCTCTGGGAATGGTCTCCATGCTCTTACCTCCTTTCGGAGTACTGCTCACAAAGTGGGTGTCAATGGAAGCTGCTTCAAGCAACCCTGTTGTCATAGTCTTCCTTATCCTTGGGAGTGCACTCACTACAGTTTACTACGCTAAGTGGCTTGGAACAATCTTATCATCCAGCATGGACAAAAATGCAGTTCCGCATAAAAAACCGGAAACTTATTTCCCACTGTCCTTCCTTGGATTAGCCATTGTAGTTACAAGTATTTTTGTATTCTCAATATACCATTATTTCATTGAACCTCAGGTAAATATTTTGCTCAAAGCTGTTCCTACAATCTCCGGACAGGCTGGACAATTTACCACTGAAATAGGGGCATTTGCCTATGCAGCAATATTTGTAGTGCTTGCTCTAGCTATTCTGATCTATCTTGCTACCAAGAGTATGTTCAAACCTCGTATGACTAGCTATTATATGTGTGGGGAAAACAACCTTGAAAGGGACAGATTGATGTTCAGAAATGGGCTTTGCAGTTACGAGAAAAGCAGCGTATCTAACATATATCTCCAGAATACTTTTGGAGAAAGTAAACTTACAACACTAGGATACGCGATTTCCATAATTCTTATTGTAATTGCACTGGCAGGAGGAGTATTATGAACAATATTTTATTAGCTGTTCTTGTTTTAATTGGTGCTCCTATCATCGGCTGTTTAGCTTCAGGAGTTGACAGGAAAATCACCGCAAGATTGCAGGGTAGAGTAGGTCCTCCTCTTTTGCAGCCATATTATGATGTTAAGAAGCTCCTCAGCAAAGACAACATGGTTGTAAATGCATCTCAAAACTTTTACGCAGTCGTGTACCTGGTCTTTATCATTTTGAGCCTATTGATGTTAGTCTTCGAACAGGACTTCTTGATGATAATCTTCGTGTACACAGTAGCTTCGGTAGCTCTTATTGTGGGAGGAATGAGCACTGGTTCTCCATACGCCAGAGTAGGAAGTTCAAGGGAAATAATGGCTATACTGTCCTATGAGCCAGTTTTAATTTTATATGCTCTTGCAATCTACTTGCTTACCGGTACTTTCAAATTATCTGCGCTATTAGACAAATCATCCCCTCTGCTGATGTATACGCCTCTTATATTCATAGCAATGATAGTTGTTCTGAATATAAAATTGAAGAAATCACCCTTTGACTATTCAACCTCTCACCACGGTCACCAAGAGCTGGTTAAAGGTATGACAACCGAATATTCAGGGCCAGGGTTTGCCACCATTGAAATCGCACACTTCTATGAATACGTGTTCTTAACAGGACTCATATTCTTATTCTGGGCATCAAACCCAATAATAGGTGTGCTTATAGGTATCATTGCTTACTTGCTTGTAATTGTTATAGACAACATTACTGCAAGAGTATACTGGCAGTGGATGCTCAAACTGAGTTGGTCAGTTCTGCTAATAATTTCAATTGTGAACATAGCATTCCTGTACGTTAGCGGAGCCCAATTAGCTTAAAAAGAGGGACACTTATGAGTTTGGCAAAATCCCCATGGATTATACATGTAAACGTGAACAGTTGCAATGGCTGTGATATTGAAGTAGTAGCTTGTCTTACTCCTCTATATGATGCTGAAAGATTCGGTGTTCTAAACATCGGTACTCCCAAGCAAGCTGATATAATGGTAGTTACAGGCTCAGTGAATTATAAAAGTGTAAATGTGCTTAAAAACATTTACAACCAGATTCCTGATCCAAAAGTCGTTTTAGCTGTAGGCGCCTGTGCATCTACAGGTGGAATATTCCACGATTGCTATAATGTGATAGGTGGAGTAGACCAGGTCATACCTGTAGATGCATATGTTCCCGGATGCTGCCCAAGGCCTGAAGCCATACTTGATGGCGTAGTAGCAGCACTTTCAATACTTGAAGAGAAGAAGAAAGGGAATATCAAAGGAAAGGAAGTAAAATTGAAAGGAAACGAGGTGCCATCCAATGCCTGATAATGTGATTCAAAATATAACAGAAATTAAAAGCATGCCAGAAGTGCTAAAAGCTGTTGAGGGTATGAAAGGTGATGGCTATCGATACGTTACTATGATATGCCTGAAAGCTAACGAAGGCCACGAGTTAATATATGTCTTCGAGAAAGATGACAAACTAAAGCACCTGAGGTACTTTGTAAAACCCGGTGAGAAACCCAAGAGTGTATCAGGTATTTACCTATGTGCACTTTTGATTGAGAATGAGTACCAGGATCTCTTCGGATTGACCTTCGAAGGTTTAGCAATCGACTATAAGGGCCACCTTTACTTAACGCCAAACAGTCCAAAAACTCCTTTGGCTTAAAGCATTTGAGAGGAGAATCACATGACAACCGTAATACCTTTTGGTCCTCAGCACCCCGTTTTACCCGAACCAGTTTCGCTAAAACTCGAGATTGACAACGATGTTGTTGTTGGAGTACTTCCCTCACTGGGTTATGTACACAGAGGGCTTGAGAAATTCATAGACACAAAGGACTACAACCAAACGATGTACATCTGCGAAAGAATTTGTGGAATCTGCAGTGGCATCCACGGTATAACTTATTCAAGGGCAGTCGAAAAACTATTCGATGTCGAAATCCCTGAAAGAGCTCAGTATTTAAGAGTAATAAATAGTGAGCTCTGCAGAATTCACAGTCACCTTCTCTGGCTTGGCCTGTTCGCAGATGGTTTCGGATTTGAAAGTCTCTTTTATGAGTGCTGGAAGTACAGAGAAGATGTACTGGATTTGTTAGAGAGATTCACTGGAAACAGAGTTATACACTCCATGTCCAAAGTTGGAGGAGCTTCCAGAGATTTGACTAAAGAACAGATTGATCAGATTCTGAAGACTCTTGATGACCTGGAACCCAAAGTCAAAAATATAGAAAAAGTGTTTGTAAACAATTACACCGTAAAGAAAAGGCTTGTGGGATTAGGTGTAATGTCAAAGCAGCTTGCATATGAGGCAGGAACTGCTGGTCCTACACTTAGAGGAAGCGGTAATGCTGTTGATGTGAGAAATACCGCAGACTGGGATATCTACAGGGATCTCGGTTTTAAGACAGCCACCGAAAAAGAAGGAGATTGCTACGGCAGAACCAAAGTAAGAATCGATGAAATATACGAGTCTATTAAGCTGGTGAGGAATGCAATTTCCAAGCTGCCTGATGGTGAGATTGCAACACGTGTAAAGGGTTTCCCTACTGGTGAAGCGATTATGAGAGCAGAGCAGCCCAGAGGTGAAGTTGTATACTATGTGAAAGGTAATGGTACCAAAAACCTGGAGAGACTTAAAGTAAGGACACCTACCTTTGCAAACATACCTTCACTGTTACTTATGTTACCAGGCGTCAAACTTGCTGATGTGCCTATAGTTGTACTTACTATAGATCCCTGCATTAGCTGCACTGAAAGATAAAAAGAAGGGTGATATTAATGGGCATGTTAAACCTTGTATTAGCAAATGTTTCTCGTAAACCTGCTACCAGACTTTATCCCTTCGAGGTAAGGGCACCTTTTAAAGAGTTCAAAGGAAGAATCGTTTTCAACCCTGATAACTGTATTCTCTGCGGACTATGTCAAAAGAAATGTCCACCTGATGCAATAACAGTTACTAAGGCAGACAAAACATGGGAACTCAATGTATTTAGATGCATTATGTGCACTGAATGCGTTAATGGGTGCCCAAAAGATTGTATATCAATCTCTAATGAAAGAGCAAAGACTGGTGCTAAAGAGTTTATAAAAATAGTGGTTCCAAAAGTAGATACTCCAAAAGCAGCACCTTCAAAATAAGAATTTAATATTTAATTAATTCTTTTTTGATCCTGCTTTTAATTTTTTTCAATTTTTATTACTGAAAAACAATACTTAATGTTCTCCGATCTAAGTATGGCATCTAAGGGAATCCTCTAGAGGGATTCCTTTAAAAAGCCATTCAGGCAGAAAAAGCGTTTTCTCTTAATTTCTAGTTTTCTTTTAATTTCTATTTTTATTGATTTCTGTACCTATCAACACTGCCGATTTTGAAAGTGTCTTAATTGTTTTCTTTTAATTTCTATTTCTATTGATTTCTTTACTTTGTTTACCTCACAAGATCTTCTCTCTACCTCAGTTCCCACTTCAGTCCCCATAGCATCATCTTTTTTTCTTCGTGCTTTACGAGTACTTTTTAAGATAATATCGTAAATATTTTTGCTCTAAACGCTTGTCAGCTAATCTGAGAAATAGCTGCTATGAGCATAGTAATGGCAATGGATTCGGGAATCTACCTTTTCTAGCTCATTAATTTTTAACTAGGAAACAGTTATAAAAACTCTTAATTAGAAAGTTTAACTTTGTTTATTTTCCTTAAAAAGTGTCTTCATTCCTGCCGAATCCAGGCCATAGGAATGTCAGCTTCCAGTTCTCCGGCTTTGCCAGAAATTCGCTTTTCAAGCCTACCTTCAGCCCTGAAACCAAATTTTTTGTAAAATCTTATGGCTTTTTGATTGCTTTCCTTTGCAATGAGTTCAACTCTGAGGATCTCAGGATGCTTTGATTTTATTTCTTTAAAAAGGGTTCGAAAGAGCAATGATCCTATCCCTTTACCCTGATAGTCTGGATGCACAGCTATTGTAAGGTCACTGAAAAGATGCGAAAAAACCCTTATACCCGGGCTGCAAGTGTGAACTTCCGCGATCAGGAATTCAGGATTTGAAGGATCTTCAATTGTCAGAATGATTCCTGTCTCATGACATCTCTCAATAAAGTTTCGGACATAAGCTTCAGTGACCTCATCGGCTTGCCTTGCGATCCCGCTTGAGTGGGATGCAACAGCCTTATAAAGTACCATGATTTTATGCAGATCCGAAAGTTTTGCTCCTCTGACGCTGTATTCCAGTTGCATTTTACCCAACCCCTTTTAAGAAAAAAATCAACATGACAATATTAAAACATATCCCTATACATGTCAGGAGACTAAGAAAGTTGCCTCAAGTCAGACCTTATTCGGAAATTTCTGGAATTAATAGAAATTACAAACAATATAGGAACTGAGTGAGAGTAAGGAATCCGATGATTACTCAGGTAAAATTCCAGAAAAACTATTAAGAGCCAGAAAATTAGTTAAGCTTTTATTCTTTCCTCTAGCATGTTAATATTGAAAGAATGAAAAGATGAACAGGAGATGCTGGTTAACGAGTAGACTTCCTTTTCCCAATACAGGTCCGGAGATTAATTTTGATAAACAGTGGGCTTTTGAAATTGCTTACTTTACTCAGCATGTAGGGACTGATATCAGGAAGCTCGGGGATCTTCTAAATGCTAGGGATTATGTCGAGTCGCGCCTCTTGGTATCAGAAATGAAACAGAGAGCAGAGTACGAAAAAACTGTCCAGCCTGACTTCAGGACTTCGGGTGATCTTGTAAAGGCCCGCAAGCTGTTCAACAGCTTTCTGGATGAGTGCGTTAATTTTGCCGAACTTTTGAGGATCACAACAATCCAGGAAGAAACCGGGTGTGAAGAAATTATGGACAAGCCTGAACAGATCAGAAATTCAATCGATAGACTGAACCTTCTTAAAGAGATGTTGACCGATGAACTTTGTTTTCATGGCTGGTACTAATGAATAGCTAGTATCATAAACTTTATTCATTCTTGTCCAAAAAGTCCTATCTGAAGCCTTATTTTATCTTTAAGCACTGGCTGTAATTCTAAGCATTCTATTAAATCTGCAACTGCGATCTGTATTGTAATTACTGCCCATACATCTAAGGCAATTACTACCTATAAGTCAAATTTTCTGAAAATTGGCAGTGTATGATTTAAGGGTTTTTCCGGATAATGAAAGCTTTTATTATTAAAGATCTCACTAAAAGGGTAGCAAAGAGTTATATATAGGAAAAAGAGTACAGGGTTACTATTCAAGTTAAAGGTTATTTAATCTAATATTATTTAATCTAATAATTCAGTCTGCCTGTATCACAGGGAAGAACTCAAAAAAGCGTCCGGAACTTATCCAAGAAAATCTAATTTTGCTGTATAAGTTTTATGTATATCGGTTTGAATTTCCCTGGTCCTTAGGCACCTTCTCGCATTCCCGGGGATATTAACCATTTATACGGCGTGTTTACCTGTTTTTAGCTGGTATCATGTACCGGTTTTGATAAGTGGCCTCTTCCGCAAAGGATACTGCCGGGTATGCGGCAGAGTATATATGTAGCAGACCTGCAAGTTGCACGATCTGTAAAAATTGTCAATATTTGAGTGAGTACATGGAAAAACTAGCAAAATTTAAGGCATTGGGGCTTTCAGACAGTACGTTAAAAGCCCTAAAAAAGAAAGGGTTTGAAGAACCAACCCCAATTCAGGAAAAGGTCATCCCGCTTTTTTTGAAAGGAGAATGTGATATTATAGGGCAAGCTCAGACAGGAACCGGGAAAACAACGGCTTTCGGAGCCCCCATTATAGAAAAAATTCCGGAGAAATCAGGAAAGGTGCAGGCAATAGTCCTGACCCCTACTAGAGAACTGGCAATCCAGGTTTCAGAAGAACTCAATTCCCTGAAAGGGGATAAGAAGTTGCACATCGTTCCAATTTATGGGGGACAGTCCATGACCCAGCAGCTCAGGATGCTGAAAAGTGGAGTTGACATCGTTGTGGGAACTCCGGGAAGGGTCATTGACCACCTTGAGAGGAAGAGTTTGAACCTTGAGGACATTGGATATTTTGTGCTAGATGAAGCCGACGAAATGCTTAACATGGGCTTTATTGACGATATTAAGGAAATTCTAAAGGCAACCGGGCCTGATAAGCGAATGCTTTTCTTTTCAGCTACAATGCCAAAACCGATCCTTGGGATCATCAAGAAATATATGAAGAATTATGAGCATGTTGCCATTGATAAAGAAGAGCTTGATGCAAACCTCACCGAGCAGATTTATTTCGAAGTCCGGGAAAATGACAAATTCGAAGCTCTGTGCAGAATTATCGATATTGAAGATGAATTCTACGGGCTTGTATTCTGCAGAACAAAAACTGATACTGCCCAGCTCGCCCAGAAGCTTGGAGATCGGGGTTATGCAGCCGATGCCCTGCACGGCGACCTTTCCCAGCATGAAAGGGAGAAAATTCTTAACAGGTTCAGAAAACAAAAAATAAACATCCTCGCAGCAACCGATGTTGCAGCTCGGGGTATCGATATCATGGATCTGACCCATGTAATCAACTATTCCCTGCCTCAAGACCCTGAATCCTACGTGCACAGGATAGGAAGAACAGGTCGAGCAGGAAAGCAGGGAACTGCAATCACTTTTGTTACATCCACGGAATACAGGCGGCTCACCTACATAAAAAAGACATCAAAGTCCGAAATGAAGAGAGGGCGGATTCCCGAGATAAAAGATGTAATAAAAGCCAAGAGGGCAAGAGTAAAAGCCGAACTCGAGGAGACTATAAAATCAGAGGAATATGGCGACTGCCTTGAGATGAGTGAAAAGCTTCTTGAGGAATACCCAGCTGAAAAGATCCTGGCTGCTCTCCTGAAGTATTCTTTTAAGGAAATGTTCGATGAAAGCATGTATGCAGAGATTTCCGGAAGTTCATATGTCGATCGGAAAGGCAAAACCAGGCTTTTTATCGCAATTGGGAAAGCCGACGGCATGACTCCTGAGAAGCTGTGCGAGTTCCTACAGGAAGAAACAGGAGAAAGCGACCTGAAAATAAGGGATGCAGAAATTTTCCCTCACTTTTCCTTCGTAACCTTACCCTTTGCCCAGGCTTCAGCCTTGCTCGAAATCTTCAAAGACAAAAAGAGAGGCCGAAAGCCCTTTGTGGAACTTGCCCAGAAATCAAAGGGAAGAAGCTCAAAGAATGCTGGCGAATATCGCAGTGGCACTCGTAACGGCTATCGGAATGATTCTCGGAATGATTCTCGGAATGATTCTCAAAGTGATTCTCGCAATACGAATAGAAGAGATTATACGAGAGATACACGAACTGCGAAGAAAAAATACTCTTCATATTAATTTTATTCCTTTTTCAGGAGCTCTGGGGCTGCAAGGCTTCAGAGGTTCCTACAAATTATGAGGGTATAGTTTACCGGGGTTTTATCACCATTTTTCCGATTTATGTTGAATCAAAATTAATAGGCCAATCTTGTCTAAGTTGAATAATTACTGACACTCTTAGTAAGTATTAAAATTCTTATTTTCCCAAATAAGTTTTTATTCCTACTAAAATAACAAATATGCCGAAAGCCTTCCTTAATACCTCAAGTGGAAGCATGTTTGCTAATTGTGCTCCGAATTTGGCACTAATAACCATAGCAATACAGATGACTATACCTGCATATACGTCAGTATATCCTCTTTTATAATACTCAAGAAATGCAAGTATGCCAACAGGTGGAAGCAGTGCGATTAGAGAAGTTCCCTGTGCCTTTAATTGAGAAAATCCTTGTAAAAAGATTAGTGCAGGAATAATTATAACCCCACCACCAATCCCAAATAATCCGCTTAAAATACCTGCTGCAGCACCAATCAGTAAATAAATTATTAAGTCTTCCATAAAGCTGTACACTCCGCATATCTAAAGAAATATTGTTAAATCTAAAGCAAACAATGTTTTAAATTTTCAGATATTTCTGTTGTAATATTGAAATCACGATAAGGTTAAGACCATCATTTTATTTTTTTATGTTTATCGGTTCAAAATTATATGGTTCAAAACTATATGGTTCAAAATATGTATTACTTAAGGTGATTGACCTAATAAATCAATAGCATTAAACCTTCAATCATATAAAATATTAATAATGGTAGTGAATATTGCAGATTCCATGGATGTTACAACCTTTAATAGGATATGCAATCTTTCTGAGTTAACAACCCTCTTTAATAAGAAATTTTTCAGACAAGGTTGAAATAGAAACTACGCGAGAACTTATTATATCCCGATATTATCCCCAGGTAACTATAATTGGTTCACCAAGTCAAAAGTACCAAAAGAGTCCAAGCACGTTAAAAAATACGAAAGAAATAAAATCAGTCAAAGTCAAGCTGCATTATCTCAACATTAAGGTTTGCAATCTCAAGTATTGCAACTGTTGACTTTCCGGAAAGCACACCTGAAGATTCCCCTGGATTTATAACAGGAACCCCTTCTATTATTTTGACATCTGGATCATGGGTATGACCCCGGACTACTACATCAAAATCTCCTGATTTGGCAAGCGCTTTGACCAGGGCCTCATTTGTCCCATGAAGAAGGGCAATATGCAGTCCGTCAATTATCAGATCTCCAAAATTCCCACAGGAGGTAGCTCCTATTTCCTCAAACCATTTTGTAAGTGTTACTTTATCTCCATCATTGTTTCCGAATACAAAGTAAAGTTTTGGCTCCAATTCCTTAAAGGCTCTTGCAGTAAATGGAGAAACGATATCTCCGGCATGTAGCACGGCTTTTACCTTTTTTTCATTAAAAAGTTTTACCGCTTTCCGGATAGCATTCATGTTGTCGTGTGAGTCCGAAATAATTCCAATCAAGTATTCCCACCTCTTCGATTAGCTTTCCCTATTCAATATATAGTGCTGTTTGCTAAAAAGAATTCGGTAAAACAGATTTTTTAGAGCCTTCTCCAAGAATTGAAATTTTATAAGTAGAGTTTTTGAGTTAGGTTTTAGAGCAGTAGTTTTTAAATTTAAGGCTTAAATTTAAACCTTAATTGGAGCTACGGTTCCCACTTACACTTGGAATGAATCTGGAGCAACACATATTCACAAGCCGATTCTTGAGACCCATTAAGAAGACAGCTACGTTTAAATATGAGTTGCCAATATTATTGGAGTATTCTCTGGAGAATATCCCAATAATCTTTGAAGAATAAACTTCGGTAATCCTAAAAAGTAAACTCAATGAAATTTCCTGTTGAGATTTGACAACAATCTTTATTTCTTTTGATTTTAATTCGTGAGTTATATAAAGTTTAACTAGTGATTAAAAATGAAAGCTATAACCCTCCTGAGTAGCGGGCTTGATTCAGTTGCGGCTCTTGCAATCGCAGCGGAAGATCTTGACATTGAGATGGCTATTACTTTTGATTATGGACAGAGGGCAAGAGAGAGGGAAATTGAGTACTCACAAAAGGTATGCGAATATTTCGGAATTGAACACAGGATCATAAAACTGGACTGGCTTTCGGAAATAACTTCTACCTCTCTAGTTAACAGGGATGTTGAAGTCCCATCCTTATCGCTTGAGGACATTGACAAAGCGGCCCCTTCAGAAATTACAGACTCCTCAGCAAAAGCTGTCTGGGTTCCTAACCGAAATGGGGTAATGCTCAATATCACAGGAAGCTTTGCCGAAAGCAGGGAATGTGATTACCTTGTAGTAGGCTTTAATGGGGAAGAGGCAGGCACTTTCCCTGATAATTCTCTTGCCTACGTGCAGGCAATGGACAGAGCTTTTTCTTACTCCACTCAAAATGGGGTAAAAATACTAGCTCCTCTAATTGAACTTGGAAAAACCGAAATCGTTAGAAGAGCTCTCGAAGCAAAAGCTCCTCTTGAGTACAGCTGGAGTTGCTATCAAGGAGGAAAAATTCCCTGCGGAAAATGCGAAAGCTGCGTGCGCAGGGCACGGGCATTTAAGAACGCAGGTGTAAAAGACCCTCTTCTGGAGAGGCTTGGAATCTGATCTAAAAAATTCAGATCAGATGCCGATAAAGTACATTAAAGAATTACAGAAAAACTTGCAGAGAGAATCCTATGAAATGCATTGTTTTACCTGAGAAATTTGATTATGACGGGAGCCAGATTTCCTCTCTCTGGGCCTACAACAGTTTTGGAGTTCAGGAAGACTCGGTTGTAGTTTTTAGAGGAGCCTGCGACGTAAAAATCGAGCACATGATCGATCTTGAAGACCGACGAGCAAACGAATCAATCTGGTCCGAAGATATGGTAAGTTTCATTATAGAACACTTTGATTCTACGAACCTTAAACTTATCTATGCGCGGCAACGTCTTTTTACAGCCCTTGTAAGAGAACATCTTGCAGATCTCGGGGTGAAGACAACACGGGAAGGAGATGATCTTTTCCTGAACGGAAAGAAACTGACAGTCTCGATTGCCAGTACCTCTGCAGTTTCCCAGAAGATCCACTTCGGTATCAATGTCTCTCACGACATATACGGAAATCTGAAAGAGGCCGGGATAGGAGAAGACAAAATGGTTGCAAGCTTCATGCAGGTAGTAGGAGAAGCCTACGTCCGCGAGTTTGAAGATATAGAAAAAGACCTGAGAAAATCCAGGCCTCTGGGGGTTGTATAATGGCAGCTTCGGATTTTATGTTGGCCCCTATAAGGGAGGTTTTCTGTTCTGTGCAGGGAGAAGGTCCGTATGTAGGAGCAAGGCAGGCTTTTGTCCGCTTTTCTGGCTGCAACCTCAATTGCAATTACTGTGATACGGACTTTGCAAACCCCGGAACATGTGATTATGAACAGGTTGAAGGGAGCGGAAGTTTTGAGAAAATCAAAAACCCTGTGAGTATCGGCCAGCTCGAAGCTATACTGAAGCCTTTCAAAAAGCTCCATTCAGTCTCCCTGACTGGAGGAGAACCTCTTCTGCATGCGGATTTCATAGAGAAGCTGAATCTGGACTCCCCGCTTTACCTTGAGTCCAATATGACCCTTCCTGAGCAGGCCAGAAAGCTTACTGAAAAGGTAACTTACGTGTCTGGAGATTTCAAACTTCCCGAATCACTCCGTGGTATCGGATCTGAAGCCCGGGAAGCACATATGGAAAATACTGTAGAGTGCTTCAGGCTGCTGAGAACAAACCATTCAAGGGATTGCTTTTGCAAGATTGTTGTAGATAGCAACACAGAATTAGAAACTGTAACTCCAGCCGTGGAAGCTATAGCCCCTTACGTATCCTGTGTAATCCTCCAGCCTGAAACCCCTATTGGACGCGATGTAATGAATCCGCAATCTATACAGGCATCCGTACAGAATATTATGGGACTGCAGAAAAACCTGCTTGAAATCATAGACACACGAGTTATCCCCCAGACTCACAGGATGTGGGGTTGTCTATAATCGGAATTAAAGAAAACAAAGAACGCACTGAAGTGCCGAAATAAAAGCTTGAAAAACATTTTATTGAAAACGGAGTGTTCAGATGACAAAAATGAGATTAGGCGTTATTGACTACATTGATAGTGCACATTACCTTCCGGGGCACGGAAAATGCGGAAGAGTACACGGTCATACTTATAAAATTGAGGTCTTGGTAAAAGGGGATGTCAGGGAAAACGGAATGGTCATCGACTTTTACGATCTGAAGAAGGGAATCAAGGAAACTCTTAAAGAATACGACCACATCCTGTTAAATGAAATCCTTGAATTTCCAAGTTCCGAACACCTCTGCCAGCATATTCACTCCCGCCTACTGGAGAGATTTGGCTTTCCGCTTCAGGTCAGGGTTTGGGAAGGGGAAGGCAAATGGTGCGAAATGGACAATTTCTCTGAATAAAGAAAACTGAAGATGTTTATCCTGAGAATTTTTAGAATATTTATAATCATTCCCGCAACTTTTTCCGGAAATTTCTTTGAGATTTGAGTTCATTGAGATATTAATTCATTGAAATTGTTATCTTATGCTGGGTTTTTATATGTTTAAAGATATTTTAATATGAATATTAATTTTGAAACTGCAGGAACCTAAGGAAGGATACTAAAATTCTCCTAGATTCCAGAATGATTCAAAATGTATATCAAGTGGTGCATCGTAAATTGGGGTAGACATCCTGAAATCCCCTGTACTGAGGTTCTATTATATTTTTAAACTCCGAACGGAGGAGAACATATTTGCCAGAAGAAAACAATCCTATAACTGAGATCAACAGCCCCAAATTTGAAGAGGAGCTCCTGAGAAAAATTGCCGACCATCCCTGCTATGACAGGAAAGCCCAGCATAAGTACGGGAGGATTCACCTGGCTGTGGCTCCTTCATGTAATATCCAATGTAATTTCTGCGTCAGGGAGTTTGACTGCGTAAATGAAAGCCGCCCAGGGGTTACAAGTAAGGTTCTTACTCCGCAGGAAGCCCTTGAAAAGACAAGGCAGGTCCTAAAAGACTATCCTTTTATCAAGGTTGTCGGAATTGCAGGCCCTGGTGACCCTCTTGCCAATAAAGAGACCTTTGAGACCTTTGAACTGATAAAAAACGAGTTTCCGGAACTTACACTATGTATGAGTACAAACGGGGTCCTGCTTCCTGAAAAGCTGGATGACATTTTGCGCGTAGGAGTCTCTACATTAACGGTAACACTGAACGCAATCGACCCAGAGATTCAGGCAAAAATCGTGGATCATGTAGTTTATCATGGAAAGATCTACAAGGGAATCGAAGGCGCGAAAATCCAAATAAAGAACCAGCTTGAGGGCATCAAAGCAGCTGTAGACGCAGGAATTGTAGTCAAAGTAAATACCGTGCTCATCCCTGGCATTAATGACAAACATGTGGTTGAGATTGCCAGAAAAGTCAATGAACTTGGGGTCTATATAATGAATATCATGCCCCTTATTAACCAGGGAGCTTTTGCAAACATTGAGCCACCTACTGCAGAAGAAAGAAAAGCTGCCCAGCAGGCGTGTGAACCTTATGTCTTGCAGATGCGCCACTGCAGGCAGTGCAGAGCTGATGCTTACGGACTCCTTGCTCAGGATATGTCGCAGATGAGCGAAGAGCGCAGAAAACTAATAAAAATCCAGACAAAAGAGGATATTGAAAGAGCAAGAAAAATCCTTAAGGAAAACGGAAAGCAAAAATCTTGAAATAAGCAGGGATTTTTAGTCTAAGAATTACATTCCAATAGGAGGAGTAATTTTTAGCTCCAGAATTGAAAAACACTTTTAACTAAGAGTTCAGGATCAAATGAAAAGACGGAGTAGAGTTACTCCGCTTCTCATATCCATTTTAAAAACGTGCCTTAAATTCTACTTATAATATTATTCAATTGTGATTGCGTTGTTTGGGCAGGCGTCTTCACATGCACCGCAATCAAGGCATTCGTTTTCATCAACAACTGCAATATCATCATTGAGAGAAATTGCAGCTGCTGGGCATTCATCTACACAAGTTCCACAGCCTGTACAGGAATCGGCATCAACTTTCGCTACCATTTTTGTCAATCCTTTTTATTAGTATATAATTTTTATATATTAGAAATTGTATTAGATTGCCTTAATAGGATAGATATATTTAATAAAAAGCTGTCGCTTCTTTTTTGTAAAACAAGAATAAAAAAGATAAAGGATTAACGGAATATGTACTCACAAAATATCTCAGGATTCTTTCACAGGAGAAGGTTCGTAATCTATCTGAGGTTATCGATAGCTTACTAATAAGGTTATCTGTATTACTGATATTTATCTGTATTACTGATATATTTCCATATTCGTACTACTGATTACTTATATGTGTTTATTGTCATACTTGTATTTATACAATTGAAATTCTCATATCATACTATATTAAAATATTCTTATTTATACTACTGTAATAGTTTTATTTATTTAAAAACAAAAGGAAGCTTGACATTGAACCTTGAAGAGCTCGCAGAAAGGATAAAAAACTTCGAAGGGGTTACCCGAAAAAAGCAGATTGAGGACATTGTTTCTATTTTCGAAGCCGTCCGTCCAGAGTATCAGAACGCGATCGTTGATTTTGGAGACGATGCGGCAGTTATCGATATCGGAGGAGACGATGTTATCCTCTTTGCAGCAGATGGTATTTGGGGAAGGCTACTGGATGCCAGTCCTTGGTGGGCAGGCTATGGAGCCGTAGTCGTTAATGTAAACGATATTGCAGCAATGGGAGGTAAGCCTCTTGCTATGGTAGATATCGCTTCCTCGAACTCCGAGATTGCCTGTAAGGAACTCATGGAAGGTCTGGCTGAAGGGGTCAGGAAGTTCGGGGTTCCGGTTGTAGGCGGGCACGTCCATCCTGATACTGAGTATAATTCCATTTCCGTTGCTATTATCGGGATAGTGAAGAAAGATTGTGTTATCCGGAGTGATACCGCTCGACCCGGAGACTTTGTTATTGCAGCTTACGATATGGATGGGAAAATAGGGCCAAATTCACCTTATAGCTGGGATACTACATCGTTTAAAGCCCCGGCAGTGATCAGGCAGAGCTATCTTGTAACCCAGGAAATTGCGACACGAAAACTTGCTACTGCAGGTAAAGACATAAGTAATCCCGGACTTATAGGGACACTTGGGATGCTTTGTGAAACAAGCAGAGTTGGCGCAGCTGTAGACCTTGAAAAAATCCCGAAATCTGACAACGTGGATTTTGAGCAATGGCTAAAAGTACACCCCGGAACAGGCTACGTATTTACTGCAGATCCGGAAAAGGCCGAAGAATGCATAAAGGTTTTTGAAGAAGCTGGGCTTACAGCTGCCATTATCGGAAAAATTGAAGCTGGCTCTAAACTCGATATGTATGATAAAACAGATAGAGTTACGGTATTTGATTTCTCAAGGGAAAGCATTACAGGCATATGTTCCGAATAATCGGAACCTTCCTGCCCGTATTTTCTTTTTAATACCTTTTATCTCATGACGTTTTTACCTTTTGACATTTAATCTTTTAAGTTTAATCTTTTAAAATTTAATTCTTTAAGTTTATCTCCGCGTTTTCTTCAAAAAAGATTAATTTATTGTTTTTTTCAATCCGGAATTTTTTGTTCTCCAGGTTACTGGCCTGAAGAAATTTAACCGGATTGAGAAAGCTTAAAGTGATTACTTGAGATTTAACCGAATTTAGAAAATTTAACGGGTTACTGGCCTTCTATCCAGGCTTTCATTTCTTCATAGAGGAATTTCTCAGCAGCCTGAACCTTTTCCAGAGGACCACGGAGAACCAGTAGTTCTCTTTCTTCACTGTTTGCTACGCCTACGAACATCTTCCTAGTTACAGGCTCAAGTCCGAACTCTTCAACAATGTCGTAAATAATAGACACAACGGTGCCTGGAGGGATTATAAGGTCATAAAGTTCTTCAATTTTCAGATCACCGCATTCTTTGTCCTTTTCTTTCTCAAGTTGCTTTGCGGCAACTAATTCTTCCAGATTAAGTGTCTTATGCATCCTGGGGTCACCTTCATAATTCTTTTGCTTATAATTTCTATCAATTTCTTATAGCTTCTATAAAAGAGAAGCAGATTTAGTCAGACAGGTTTTTGTTTGCTCATTGTTAAAGCAGTGAATTAAATAATCAAATTAAATGGTCAGATATGTCAGGCAGTTAATCAGGCCTCTGTTTGTATCAACTTATGATAGGTATGATCATATTTATGATTGATTCTTGCGAGCATTATCTATTTCGGGTTGAATATTTAACTAATAAAACTATTGTGAAACTATACAATTATGCCACAAAACTCAATAAGTTAGATTACAATTCGATCTTTAATTTCATACTAATCTCTGAAATTGAAACTCTAGAAAAAGCTACAGAAAAAATAGAGAAACTGTGGCTTATATCAGGTAAAATATTATGTATCTTGAATAAAATGGAACTCTCTTTAAGAGAATATAGGGGAAATCCGCATTCAAATTTGTGTGGTATTGATTGAATTTATTCAAATTCATATTAAATTAATGGCCAATGTTAAATATTAGCAGAACTGAATTATTAGAGATATATTATAGAAAATCGTGTCTTTTCCTTACTTGACAAAATGTACTGGAGTGTAACGAAATGCGCTAGATGTAAGGAAAATGTACTGGAATATTGGAAATATAATGGTAAGTAAGGGAATGCAAGGGAAAGGTTCTAAGCAAATCGATTCTAAGCAAACTTTATCTGAGATGAAAATCTCTTATAGATGAAAATCTCTTATAAGAGGATAGCAATGCAGCAGTATAAATTGAAGCGTGGTTTTAAGCCTGATGTTGACAGGATTTACTCTGTAATGACAGAGTGTTTTCCCGGGGAAATCTCCAGAAATGAAGGAGTCCTTGAGACCTCCTTTGGAGCAATGTCAAAGATAAAAGTCTGGATTGAGAATAAAATGCTCTCTGTGGACACAGTTTCCGATAAAACCGTAAATGATAATGAAATTGTCCTGCAGACTAATAAGGCCTTCAGGGATTTCCTATATAAGGCGACTGGATATACGGCAAAAGAGCGCATAAAGAATGCCAAGAAAGAAGTCGGAGGGGAGTAAAACTCCTAACGACTTAATCCTGTTTTGAAATTTTTACCACCTGGCATCCCTACCTTGAGGTATCTTTTTGAGTGGCGATTTTCTAGACAAATTGAAGAGCTTTGAGATTCCCACCTGCCTGCGTGTCTGCTGCGGAACCGACGGCTCTGTGACTTTCCTGCTGGAGATAATGACCCGAAAGCCGGTAAGTGTAATAACTGAGTCCCAGTATACCGTTAAGGCTGACAAAGCGATGGCTGCCCTTCTGGGCGTGGAAGAAGGCAGTGAGGTAAACGACAGGGTAGTCCGGCTCTCCGCAGGGGGCACTACTTTTGTTTATGCAAGATCTCTCTCTCCTTTGGAACGCATGCCTAATACAATGAGAGAGCAGCTCATGCGGGCGGATATCCCGATTGGTCGGATTCTGCGCAGCCATAACCTTGAGACGAGGCGCGACATGGGCGAGCTCGAAATCCTGGAAGGGGAACCTACTTTCGACGGCATACCTGTCCTTTCCCGCTCCTATAAGATAGTCCACAACAACTACGTTCTTATGTGGATCAACGAGCGCTTCCCGATCGATGAGCGCTGGAATTTATAAAGGAAATCTCAGGAAAAGGCGAACTAAGCAATAAAATCGGAACAAAATGACCTTTTTCAAGCAAATTTCCTCAATTTATTTAAAATAAAGTTGTATCTTTTTTAGCAGTTTGGAGAAAAATCTCCATTTTTCTTGCTGTCAGTCGAAACCTTTATATCTCTGCTGTGATATTTTGGAGATGCTCTTAGAGCAACAGTGCCTTGGTGGCTTAGGGGTATAGCGCGTCCTTGGTAAGGACGAGGTCGCGGGTTCAAATCCCGCCCGAGGCTTCTTTTATTTTTTATTTCTCTTTTAATCTCTTATATATTTTATATTCAAAGCTTATTTTTGCAGAAGATATCTGGGTGATAGTGAGCATTTTAGATTAAAAATTTTTTCATTTTTATAGAATTTTTCTATATCAGTGTTAAAACTAAGATATTAAGATATAGAATGCTAATTTTGGACAATAGATATACATTTAGAATTTTCTCAATTAAGGTACCTCTAAAAACAAATTTTTTAGAGAAATAATCTATGATAATCTTTTAAGTAGATAAATGATCGAGATTAAAACTTTATTTATTCACGACTTTTTTCTATTTGTAACTAAGGCATTTAATGTCACTTTCATTCATACAAAATTCGATTTTAAAAGCAAGGAAAAAAGATGTTTAATCAATAATTGAAGCATTTAAGTTCTCTAAATAGCAAATAAATTGTTTAATGACTTTACCTTAATTGGGGAGGTAATGATGTTACATTTAATTGGATAAATAAGGCTTAATACTCCTTAAAAACTAAACAAGAAAAGAATGGATTCTTTATATATCTTTTCCAGTCTTGAATGCCTAAAGTCTATCTAGGTCATTGTTGTTATTTGAAACAGCCTAAAAGTATTGTTTGACTAGATGATGTAAGTCTGGCTTGTCTAAGTAAATTCTATTATTAAATACACAACCCCAACTTGTGCAAAAAATAAGAGCATAGGCTAAATAAGAGGTACTGGGCGGGGAAGGATAACCCTGCCTTGGCTTGAGTGGGGTCAGGGAGCAAATAAGACCTGACCCCGATGATGGCAGACCAAACCTAGGAAATAGGTCTGCATACTAATATCACTGTTCAAAATATTTAAGCGTTTTTACTATCTGCTTTTCAGAAACATTAGGATTCATTTTGTTTGTTGGAACGCTAGTTAAGTAGCGTGAATAATCTCAATGAAGATGTAGAAACATTTTCTTTTTTACATTTATGATAATTCAGGCTTAAAAGTTCCGGAAGAATCTAGACCTTCAATCATTAAAAAAATATTCATTCTTTCTCTAAAATAGTTAAACAAAGCTCATTTTTAGAAAATTTTAATCCAAGTATAAAAACTTAAGTATGTTTTCTAAATATTGAATAATGGAGTTAAAACTCCTGAGTTATAATGTAGAGGTGAATAAAAATGAATAAAACAAAGACTCTATGTAAGATAGGTTTAGTTTCAATAGCTCTAATCTTACTTTTGGTTTCGTCTGCAGCATTAGCAGTTACTGAGAATGATACCGGAAACGCCACTATAAAAGATGATTACGTTCCGTCTACAGCCTTGGCAACTGCTGAAAAAAGCGCTTCGCTTCAGACCACTGAAACTAAGATAAGTACCAGCGGATTCGCACACAATCCTGCTATCTACGGTAATAAAATAGTATGGGAAGATCGGTTCGATGGATACGATATCTACATGTATGATCTTTCCAGTAAAAAGGAAACTCAAATAACCACCACTGGGCACTCAGGCATAAATCCTGTCATTTATGGTGATAGAATAGTATACTCTAGCTACGGAGGTTCGGAAATATACATGTATGATCTTACCACTAATAAGGAAACTCAAATAATCACTAGCGGACACGGAGACAATCCTGCAATCTATGGTAACAGGATAGTATGGGAAGATTATCGCAGCGGAAACGCCGATATCTACATGTATGATCTTTCCACTAAAAAGGAAACTCAGATAACTAGCAGTCCAGATGCTCAGACGCATCCTGCTATCTATGGTGACAGGATAGTATGGGAGGATGATGGTGGAGATGATGATGGTTGGGCAAATCATGGTATCTATATGCACGACATCTCCACTAATAAGAAAATGAAAATTAGTGCCACTGGATCAGCATGGGACCCTGCTATTTACGGTAACAAGATAGTATGGCAATATCAACGCAATGGAAACGGTGATATCTACATGTATGATCTTTCCACTAAAAAGGAAACTCAGATAACTAGCAGTGCAGATTTCCAGGCACGTCCTGCAATCTATGGGAATAGGATAGTGTGGGAGGATGATGGTGGAGATGATGATGGTTGGGCAAATCATGGTATCTATATGCACGACATCTCCACTAATAAGAAAATGAAAATTAGTGCCGGTGGATTAGCATATTGGCCTGCTATTTACGATAACAAAATAGTATGGGGATATTCAATTGATGCTGGAGAAGAAAATATTTACATGGTCACTGTTTCAGAACCGGAACCAATACCACCTGTTGCTGCATTTTCTGCCTCTCCAACTTCTGGAAATGCTCCACTGAAAGTTCAGTTTACTGACAAGAGTGCCAATAGTCCAACTTCCTGGAAATGGAGTTTCGGAGATGGAACATATTCAACAGACCAGAATCCGGCGCACACTTACAACAAACAAGGAAAATATACTATCTCCTTGACTGTAAAGAATGCAAAAGGAAGCAATACGGTTACAAAGTCCAGCCACATAAATGTTGCAGCTCCATTGAAGTCTCCCGTTGCTGCATTTTCTGCCTCTCCAACTTCTGGAAATGCTCCATTGAAAGTTCAGTTTACTGACAAGAGTACAGGAACTCCGACAAAGTGGAAATGGAGTTTCGGGGATGGAACGTATTCAACATCCAAAAATCCCGCACACACATATAGTAAGGCAGGAAAGTATACAGTGTCACTCACATCAAGCAACTCGGCTGGAAGCAACACATTAAAAAAATCAGGTTATATAAATGTTGCAGCTCCATTAAAGGCTCCAGTTGCTGCATTCTCAGCTTCTCCAAGGTCAGGAAAAGCTCCACTGAAAGTTCAGTTTACTGACAAGAGCGCCAATAGTCCAACTTCCTGGAAATGGAGCTTCGGAGATGGAACATATTCAACATCCAAAAATCCTGCACACACATATAATAAGGCAGGAAAGTATACTGTCAAACTGACAGTAAAGAATGCTAAGGGTAGTAATACTAAAACCATATCTGGCTATATTGTAGCCAAAAAATGAATCGAGTAAAATAATTAAAACATCAGGAGGATTAGAGAGGAGTGGGGAGAGCTTTTTAAATCATTTAGTAGAGGGCATTTCATTAGAGGTTCTATTGCAAAAAATTATGAAACGAATTCACTAAAATAAGTAGGAACTTAGAAATATATATTATGCCAGTAAATTCCTTTAAATGAAGCATATGAAGAGGAAATTATCCTATTGAAACGTAAGATGGTACTTAAAGTATGCATTAAGCTACAGATATTTTAAGGAAATGATGGCAGAAAGGAGAATAACAGTCGATCATACAACAATCATGAGATCGGTACATCAATAAAGACCCAATGAATGTTTCATGGAGAGTTGATGAGACTTATATAAATGTAAAATGCGAATGGAGATATCTTTACAGAGCAGTTGACTCTGATGGAAACGCAATCTATTTCGTGCTAAGTGCAAAATGGAATAGAAAAGCTACAAAGAAATTTCTTAAGAAAGCTTTGAGTTCAAACTACAATGATTCTGAGAAAAACAACAGTTGATAAAAATAAATATTGTCCTCTTGTTATACATGAACTGAAATATGAAAAGAAGTCGTTTTTGTCTAAAAATGTTGAGATTAGACACTTAAAATGTTTGAATAACATTATAGAACAATATGGCAGGCTATTAAGTGGATACTTGCTCCAATGCTAAGCTTTCAGTCTTTTTGTTCTTCAAGTAAGACTTTAAAATGGAATGAAGCTTTGAATTTGATTAAAAAAGGACAAATCAAGAATCTAAACTATTCAGGTTTTGTCACTTATCTATGAAGCATAGACTCAATCATAAAACTCTAAAAATAAAACTACTGATAATCGAAAATAAGAGTGCTACTCTACCTATCATTCATGTTGTCAACTAGTTTTCTGCGGCATTCTATATAAATTAAGGTAAAATAAGAAAAAGTTTAGAGATTAACTTATTCATTTAATCTAGTTCTTCTTCCTCTTCAAGATTCATGAATTCTTCATAACAGGTGATACAGATACATTTATCGTCTGAGGATATTTCTTTAAAGTCTATCTTGGGCCCACCAGGTTTTACGGTTCCCATCCTTAGTATATAGAAGTGCTCGCCTAATTCGACTGGCTGTCCACACCTCGAACATGTAAAGGGTGGATTCTCAACTGAATCAGCTGCACACTCAATGCATATCAGATCGGACTTATCTCCATGAACGTCCTTGAATTTTATTGGTTTCATATCCTGACTAGTATCCACAACCAGCACATCTTCTAGCAATTCCCTACCACAAATATTGCAAAATTCCTTCATTTTGTCGCCCCCTTATTGTGTTTCCTCTATTCTCAAGAGGATTTCTTCCCGAAATTATCTACTAAGCCTTCATATGTTTTTTAGCGTCTCCGCTTTTCACCCCACTTTCCTCCTTTTTTCTTATACTATACTTATATCGAACTAATATTTAAAAATATTTTTATCTAAATATAACCACTTGATGCAGTATTTTCCACATCGAGTTTTCTTTAAATATATCTTGAAATGAACTATGCAGTAGAATACATGATAGTGAAATCCTGTAAAATAAGGGGAATTGAAAATGATAGATGATAAACGCATGATTTTAATTTATTATCATGATGATAATGACGGGTGCTGTGCAGCTGCTGTCGCTGGAAACTACTATGACCGTAATCAATTTGCCATAAAATTTGTTGCTATAAATTATGGTAAAGAATCTTGGAGTGAGGATGAAATAAAGGCAGCCGAAAAAGTATGGCTTGTTGACTTTACCAGCGATAAGATGGATGAATTCGTAAAGGTTTGCGGGCCTAAACTGATCTGGATTGATCATCACAAGACCGCTGTGGAGAAATTTCCGGATCTTTGGTATTCGAGTAGTATTCCAGGCATTCGTTCCCTTGAAAATGCAGCCTGTATACTTACATGGGAGTTCACACATCCTGAGGACATTTCGTCTCCTGTAGCTGTAGCTTATATCGGGGATAAGGATATGTGGAGGTTTGAATATCCTGAGACCAGAGCTTTCAGTGCAGGCTTCAGTCTAATGGTTAAAACCCCTGATAATCCTGTATGGGATCAACTTCTTGGTTTGAATTATGAGAATACTGTAAATAAAATGATATCCCTCGGTGAATTGCTCTTGGAGGCTCAAAATTACAAACTCAAGAAAGCCTTCGATCGTGGTGTAGATTTCACTTTCCATAACTGGAGGGCCAGGCTTGTAAACACTACCGGGAACATCTCCGAGCTTGGAGAATTCATCTACAAGAAACCTGAATATGATATTGCTATTATGTGGCAGGCCGTAGAGGATATGGTAGTATTCAGCCTTAGGTCTGATTCAGAAAATCCTGACTCTCCTGATTGTGCCAAAATTGCTCAGCTTTATGGCGGAGGAGGACATAGGAATGCTGCTGGGTTCCAGAAAAAAAATGTAGACTTTTCACACCTTCTTTTTACATAAATCAAAGCCTTGTAAGTGAAGACATAATCTGTTTTTATATGATATTTTGCTGTCTACGCGTCACTAAGGCAATTATTCTATTTTTTGTTTTTAGTGTGAAGTTTAAAAATCCCTAAGTCCTTGGAACTGTCCAACGACTTCTTTTAGTAATTATCAAAATTTCCAAACTTTGAGGACTTTTGATCCTTCCGTACTATACAAAATCTAATGTGATTTTTTCCAAATATAATTTATTCATATCTGGTATTTTAGAAAAGTATTTATATTTTAAAACTACCATGTTTAATAAAATTAGTCCGTATATGTAAATAATATTACTTGCTATTGACTTGGGGGTTAGTTTATGTTTAAATATATAATTCAGTTCTATAATATGAAAGGCTTGACTAAATGCCCTTTAAAGCAAGGTCTGGTTTATCTAATAAGTAATTTTGAGAAAGTGAAATTTAATCCCCTGTACTGGTTTACCCTGCCAGGTTCTATTCTCTGGTCTGGTGGGTTATACATAGGCTTCTGTTTATTACGGACTTATTCTCTTGGCGAAAGCCTTGCCTTCGGGCCGACGGTTTTGATGGTTATGAGTTCCTTTATAGGGATGGGTATGACTTTTACCGGAATTTTGCTCCACTCTATCTCGGGTTTATTAAGGCATCTACATGAATAAACTGTGAACTCAAAATGACTAATCCTAACTCCAAAAATTTACTCAATAGCTCTTTCCTGTAATGGATTTTTCAGCCACGAATAGCTTTTCAATAGTTTTTTTGCCGCGGATGTTTTCTTCTATGTGTTTTTTTGCCAAATTAAAAATAAAAAGATCATTGACTGAAAAACTTATTGAGTAATTGTGGTTTGAAACTATAAATTTAAGATTTTACAAATAAAAATAGTGAAAAAACCGCGATATAAAAGTGAAAAAATCAAAAAATTAAGGGTTCTATAAAAGAACCCATTTTTCAGGCCTTTGATTCTTTTCCGTTTTTCAGAGTTTTAACCTGTTAGATTTTACCTTTTATTTCTACTGATATATTCAGATTCTAACTCTGTTTCCAGAATCCTGAATTTATGTCAGCTTCTGAGTACTTCTCTAGTTATATTGGTGAAGTTCCGGCTGTGCATATGGTCAGTTCTTTCTGGTCTATGCCTACAAGGCCTTTACCTTTTTCATAGGCGCCTGTAAAGAGGAGGTAGTCTCCTGGCTGGAGGTCGAAGGTTGTCAGGGAAAGAGTATCCTGGTTCTTCTCGCCTATGCTTATAGTACCGTTGCCTTCTCCAATAATAGTCTGGATTTCGTTTGTAAGTTCACTCTTACTTAACTTGGACTTATAATTTGTGGAGTTAATGCATAGGTCATTGACAAGATCGATATCGTTAACGAAAATCTCTGTTCCGTCTCTTGTTCCGTCGCTGTTGACGCTTATTTCAGCTTTATAAGCCTCTTTCTTTATCAGCATGGCACCGTATGTGTATTCTCCACCAGCGGGTGCATCTTCCAGGCACATCTCAACGTCAAGGTTATCTCCTTCTTCAAAAGTGTCAACTGCATCTGTTTCTAGTTTGTAGTTGACTACTTCAAAGGCGGTTGCTGAAAGAACTTTCTTTTCGGCGCTGGATTTTTTCTTTTCAGTTTTATCCTTTTTATCTTCGTTGTCAGCAAGTGTTATGAGGATGCCGTAACTCCCTGGTTCAAGACAGTCAAAGGTAAGCGATCCAGTCAGGTCACCATTCTTATCCAGAGTTGCGCATGTTTTGGTGTAAGAATTCGTGCCCTCGTTAAAAACTTCTTCAAGGCTTTTGCTCTCGTTATCCACAAGGTCAATGGCCTCTTCGATGGAATTCACACCAATTCCTTTGACAAGATAAACATTCACTTCCTGCTTCTTAAAGGCTGAAGGACCATTATAGTCCATTGTCACTTTCTGGTCTTCAGTATAAAATGGATGTGTGGAGTAAGGGTACGTAAATTCCAGTTCAGTGTCTTTCTCCTTGTCTGACTTTGGTTTTGTGTTGGGCTTTATCTCTGGATTTAGTTTCAGTGTAGTTCCGTCCCTCTCCAGGGTATCCGTCCCACAGTAACTAAAGCTAAGAGGTTGTGGAAGCTGGATTTCTTTTCCTCCACTGAGTTGAATCCAGCCACCTTCAGTTTGGCTGTCATCGTGATCTGCAAAAAGAACATTATCTCCATTTTTCTCGATAGATGCAACCCAGAGTCCCTTTTCGGAAACAGCTGCTGATACCGAAATAAGTGCGAAAATGCAGATTAAAACCGCGAAGGTTAATTTACATCTTCTGAGACTTATCTCATTTGTTTCTATTTTTTTCTTCAATAGTTACACCCCTAAATTAACATTTATTGTTTTATCCCGGATTTTTGCTATGTATTTTTTACTTTTGTTTATTATCTACTTTATTAATTATTAAGCTTTCATCCGCGAATTTCTTTTTTAATAAATTTCTCTTTTAATTAAATTAATTATCATTCATATATTTTATCTACAAGAGATGTCTACTATTAATATGTATTTATAGTTTATCGAAATACTATTCAATATATTATATTAATTAATGTATCTAAATCTATTTACTAATTTTTTACGACTTCCTTATTTTTAAATAAACTAAGAACAATATTAATCCAACTAATATTCCTGCTATCCATACTTTCTTCGATTTCGTGTCAAAGGAGCTTCCAATAAATTTCTTTTCGTTGGAAGTGTTTTTTTCCTTTACTTTTTCTTCGTTTACTCCATCGGTTGTTTTTCCAGTTTTCTTCTCATTTGTTTCCTCGGCTTTTATATCTCTCGAATTTATTCCCGAAGAAGTTGTTTCCGAAGGCTGTAATTTTATCTGTTTTGTAATATCTCCAACTTTTACTTCAAAATCGCCTGCTGGTATAGACTTAGTATTATATTGATAGCTTAGACTTCCTTCAGAATCTACCTCTATCTCTTGCATGGCTTTTATCTTGAGCTTTACCTCAGAACCAGTTGACTTTCCGTCTATCCTGATCTGATATGTTCCTGGAGGTACAGTTTTCTGGGAAACGGTAGCAGTGCCATCTTTTGCCTCTGCACTTTTAGTTAGCCACAGGAGCATCTTTGCTCTCACATTTAAGTCTTCGACTCCTTCCGCTTGCACGGTAAAGCTGTTGTCGAAGCCAGAGGGAATAACTACATTTTCAAGTATGTACTCGTATTTTCCGTCCTGAACTTCTACCTCTTTTTCAAAGGTTACTACCACTTTTGCCGTCTCGCCCTCAAAACCGTTCCCTTTTATCTCCATTATATCCCCCACAGCAGGATTTTCGGGGATAAATTCCCAGCTGCTTGAGGCAGCTGCTGCTCCGGGAGATATAATAAGGAACAGGCAAACAGAAAGCAAAAACAGTAATCTCAAACTTTCCTTATTCTTAGGGTTTTTGATTAATGTAAGAACGGGCTTTAATATCTTAGTTTCGTCAGGAAGCAATTTTTCTAACCTCTCATCTTGGTATTCTTTTGACTAGAAAGGCTATTGTCCATTGGAATAGGTGTTAATAAAAAACTGTATTATACCTGGACTAATCATAACTAGTCTATACAGATATAAAGACAAATGATAAAACTAGTTTATATATTTTGCTTTTTAATATTTAGCACCGTCTGCAGTAAAACATATTTTCGTATCCATGTTTTCGTGTCCGGGTATATGGAGAAAGGGTTGTAACTTTCGACATCCTTTCTCTCAATCTCTTTTTTAAGTTTTCCTGTTTTTGTTAAAGCAGGATGGAGATTCTCCATCCTGGCTTTCTGGGTTTATTTTATTGCTTTTACTTCCATTTTCTCAGTACAGCAAGCCCTATCAGGAGTGTTCCTGCAAAACCTAACATGAAGGAGGGAACTTTTGGAGGATTTCTTACCATTTCTGTTAATGTTTTTGCCTTAATGTGCGGCTTGATCTCTTCGAATATGAATGTTTTTGGATTTTCTAGAATGGACTTAATTCCCATTAGAGAAGATACTTTATTTTTCATTAAAGATATGTTATCCCCAATATTATTCTCAGAGCTGGATTTCAAGCCCGATCTGTGTGAGTTTCCATTGGATTCCTTCATCTGTTCCTGGTCTTTATCTCCAAGGCTTGCATTATCTTCTTTTTCACTTGAATTCTGTTCCGTAGAAGAGTTTGCTTCCGAAGGCAGGCTTTCATTATTTTGTTCTTCACTCACATTCTGTTCCGTAGAAGAGTTTATTTCCGAAGGCAGGATTTTTGAAGGCCGTAATTCAATCTGCTTTGTAATGCCTTCGACTTTTACTTCAAAATCTCCAGCCGGTATAGACTTAGTACTATATAGATAGCTTAGACTTCCTTCAGAGTCTATATCTATCTCTTGCATAGCTGCTATTTTGAGTTTTACGTCAGAACCAGTTGCCTTTCCATCGATCCTGATCTGATATTTCCCTGAAGGAACACTTGTTTGGGAAACGGTAGCAGTGCCATCTTTTGCCTTTGCACTTTTAGTTGTCCATATGAGCATCTTTGCTCTTACATTTAAGTCCTCGACTCCTTCTGCTTGCACGGTAAAGCTGTTATAGGAACTGGAGGGAATTACTATATCTTCAAGTATGTACTCATATTTTCCATTCTGAACTTCCACCTCTTTTTCAAAGGTTACTACCACTTTCGCCGTCTCACCCTCAAAACCGTTCCCTTTTATCTCCATTATATCCCCCACAGCAGGATTTTCGGGGATAAATTCCCAGCTGCTTGAGGCAGCTGCTGCTCCGGGAGATATAATAAGGAACAGGCAAACAGAAAGCAAAAACAGTAATCTCAAACTTTCCTTATTCTTAGGGTTTTTGATTAATGTAAGAACGGGCTTTAATATCTTAGTTTCGTCAGGAAGCAATTTTTCTAACCTCTCATCTTGGTATTCTTTTGACTAGAAAGGCTATTGTCCATTGGAATAGATGTTAATAAAGAACTGTATTTTATGCCTGGACTAATTATAAAAATTCTATACAGATATAAAGACAAATGATAAAACTAGTTTATATATTTTGCTTTTTAGTATTTAGGACCGTCTGCAGCAAAACATACCTTCGTATTCAGATTTTTGCATCCAGGCATAGGGAGAAAGGACTGTAACTTTCTACATCCTTTCTCTCAATCTTTTTTTAAAGTTTTCCTGTTTTTGTTAAAACAGGATGGAGAATCTCCATCCTGGCTTTCTGGATTTATTTTATTGCTTTTACTTCCATTTTCTCAGTACAGCAAGCCCTATCAGGAGTGTTCCTGCAAAACCTAAAAGGAAGGAGGGAACTTTTGGTGGATTTTTCACCATTTCTACCAATGAGTTTGCTTGAATGTATGGCTTTACATCCTCCAATATGAATGATTTTGGGTTTTCTAGAATGGACTTAATTCCCATAAGCGGAGAGACTTTGAATTTCAGTGATGAGTTACTATCGAATGTATTTTCTGAGCTGGATCTCACGCCCAATCCATATTTATTTTCAGCGGATATCCTCAACTCTTTCTGGGCTATACCTGCTAGACCTTCACTATTTTCATAGGCGCCTGTAAGAAGCAGATAGTCTCCTGGGGGAAGGTCGAGACTTTTCAGGGAGAGGGTGTCCTGGTTCTTCTCTCCTATACTTATAGTACCATTACCCCCTCCAATAAGGGTCTGGATTTCGTTCTTAAGTTCATCTTTTTCATTTTTGGATTCAGACTTCATCAAACTAGTTTCCAAACTCTTTATAATGTCAACACCGTTCACGACAGGTCTGACTCCAACTGTCATCCAGCTTGGATTCTTACTTTCAGACACTGTATAGGCATCATCTTTTATCAGTACAGCCCAGTAGGTATAATTCTTCTGAGCAGGCGCATTCTTCAGATTCAGGTTGACTTCTAAGTCTTCACCTTCCGTGAGTGTATACGGAGCTCCGGCCTCCATTTCGTATTCGAGAACTTCAAAATAGTTTGCTAAAAGAATCTCTTTTTCCGATTCAGGATTTTCCGTTTCGTTTCCTGCAAGGATTATAATAATCCAGTAATTGCCAGCTTGAAGAGGGCCCAGTGTCAGTGGAGTAAGGTCTCCGTCTTTGTTCAAAGTCGCAGGTATCTGGATGTAAGATTCTGTATTATTGAAGATATCTTCGAAGCTAATCATGCTCCCATTCATGTTGCTTGAAATCTCTTTTTCTGGAACGTTCGAGTTGCGTTCCTTGACAAGATATATATCAACATTCTGCTGTCCAAAAGCCTCAGGACCATTATAGTTTAACTTCAAGCTCTCGTTTACGGTATAAAATGAACGAATGGAATAGGGATATGACAGTATGAAGTTCAGATTGTTCCAGCTATTTTTCTCTGTTTTTATTTCAGGTATTACTGACTCATTTCCTTGGATGTCTGTCCAGTTATATACCTTTATCTCCGTCTTTACTTCCTGATTTCCTAGACTTGTCATCCAACTGGAAACATTCACTTCAGTTTTCACTACCTTACATTCCACAATTTTTGTGCCATTGCATGTTTTGATTTTTGATTCTTTTTTAACTTCATTAATATCTTTGCTGACTGCTCGGTCTATTGTTTTTATTTTTTGTACTTCTTTTTTTGATTCATTGTCCACTTCGGTAATATCTTCGTCGATTGTTCTATTTATGGTTCTTACTCTTAATCTATGGTTAGGTTTATCATTTTTTTCTTCAACTTTGTTTTCTACATTTTCGGGACTTTTTTCTTCTCCTATTTGTGTTTCTGTATTGTTTGTATCAGTTTGTGTTTCTGTATTGTTTGTTTCAGTTTGTGTTTCTGTATTGTTTGTATCAGTTTGTGTTTCTGTATTGTTTGTATCAGTCTGTGTTTCTGTATTGTTTGTATCAGTTTGTGTTTCTGTATTGTTTGTATCAGTTTGTGTTTCTGTATTGTTTGTATCAGTCTGTGTTTCTGTATTGTTTGTATCAGTTTGTGTTTCTGTATTGTTTGTATCAGTTT
>ENA-UOOE01000654-UOOE01000654.1-fermentation-metagenome-genome-assembly--contig:-NODE-654-length-32741-cov-155.412593_pt1 | contig 32741 bp, 30 predicted proteins | sample MGYA00245776_ERZ724021 | MGnify/ENA primary metagenome ERZ724021 (study PRJEB28704, sample SAMN03018321) | fermentation metagenome | biome: anthropogenic terrestrial biome; feature: soil... | reverse complement strand
GGAGGTGAAAAAATGAAGGTAGAAAGTATCAATGTGGAAATTCCTGAAAAAAAGGCAGCGGGAAGTGCAAATGGAAGTGAAGGAATTGATTTTTCACAGCTTTTATCAGCTTTAATAGCAGGTATAGTTCCACTTTCAAACAACATGGATCCTGAAGGGTTAACTGATGCAAAAACTTCAGGCAGTGAGCTTTTAAATCTTGACGCAATGGCACCTGCATGCAAGGATGCTAAAAATTTAAATGAATTAAGCAGGATAGAGAATTCCCCTTTAAAAGCTGATGGACAGGGCTTAGCTGAAATTCTAAATTCTATTAAGGAGCAGGCTAAAAATATTGAATCTCAAAAGCTGCCTGATAATCCCCAGCTAAACGATGAACTAAGCAAGCTATTAGATAATAATGTTCAGCTAAATAGTGAATTAAGCAAGTTATTATCTGATAATCCCCAGCTGAATGATGAACTAAGCAAGTTATTATCTGATAATCCTCAGCTGAATAATAAATTAAGCAAGCTATTAGATGATAATGTTCAGTTAAATGATGAATTAGGCAAATTAGCAGATAATGTTAAGCCGGATGGGAAAATAACTAAAGATAATTTAAAGCAGATGATTGATACTTTAGTTAAAAATGAAGGCGGGGATAATTCAGGTAAAAAAGAGGATTTAAATTTAAAAATTGATAACGAAAAGGTTAAACCTGAAACGCTGAATGAAGAAAAAGGATTTAATAACAAATTTATTAAAATTGATGGCGAACCAGAGTTAAAAGAGGAAGTTATAATGCCTGTTAGCTCGGAAATGCCTCAAACTAAAATACAAGAAAATGAGATAAGTTTGCCAAATATAGAAGATGATAAGAATACAGCTTTTATAAAGAAACCATCAGATTTAGTAGATTTGACAGTGACCAAATTTAAATCTTTAAGGCTTCCTGAATATACAGAGCTTAGAGTTAAATTAAAGCCTGAGTCCCTTGGAGAAATAACTGTAAAGCTTGTACTTGAAAAAGGTCATATAAACGGCAGCATATTAGCAAGCAGGCCTGAAGTTGCTGAAACTTTACAAAACAGCACTGATGATATTCTTGACAAGCTTAAGGAAAGCAATATCTTTTTAAATCATTTATCTGTAAATGTTAATAGCGACAATCATGATCAAAGTAATGGAAGACAGTTTGAAAGATTCAAGGGGAATAGAAGCAAGACGGGAATAAAAAGCTTTGAAGAGATGGTAGAAAGCCAAACAAATGATGAATTTAATATAATTGCATAGGAGGTATTAAAGTGGATGTTGATAAGGTAGCTAGTTACCAACCAAATGTACAGGTTTCCAATACTAATACTAAAAATAACACAACTGATAAGGATATGTTTTTAAAAATACTTGCGGCAGAACTTGCCAATCCTGATCCATTAAATGCACAGGATAATACTCAGTATATTTCACAGCTTGCTCAGTTTTCATCCTTAGAGCAGGCACAAAACTTAAGTGTTTCAATGGGAAAGCTTCTTCAATCACAGCAAATTAATGAAGGCTCAGCGCTCATTGGAAGAAAGGCTGAATTTAACGTTGGAAATGGCAAGTATGTTGGTGATACTGTAAGATGCGTTAGGGTTGCTGAGGGAGATGTATATTTAGAGTGTGATAATGGTAATTACAAAATTGATCAAGTAGCAGGTGTAGGTGATATTGAAAATGATTCAAAAGGTGGACAATCTTCAGAAAAACCAGAGACAGTATAATGCTGGAAGTAGAATAAATGGGACATTAGAGTTTAATAGAGTACTTCAAAATGTTCAAAAGAGCAATGAGCTTAAAATGTCAGCTCATGCTGAAAACAGATTAAAAGAAAGAAATATTAACTTAACTCAAGCAGACATTAAAAATATTAATGAAGCTGCAGAAAAAATTAGAAACAAGGGCGGAAGAGAAGCTTTAATTTTATATAAGGATATTGCCTTTGTTGCAAGTATTAGAAATAATACAATTATAACTGCTGTGGACAGCAGTAATTTAAAGGAAAATGTTTTTACAAACATTGATAGTGCAGTGATAATATAAGCCGGACCTTAGGGAGGCTTTTACCGTGGAATGAAGGAAACGGTAAATTAAAGGAGGGTATTAAATGTTAAGGTCACTTTTTTCAGGTGTTAGTGGAATGAAAAGTCAGCAGACAAAAATGGATGTTATAGGCAATAACGTTGCTAATGTAAGTACTACAGCTTTTAAATCTGGAAGGGCTACATTTAAGGATGCATTAAGCCAAACAGAGCAGGCAGCAAGCAGCCCAACAACTAATATGGGAGGTATAAATCCTAAATCTGTAGGGCTTGGTGTCAGCGTTTCAGCAATAGATACAAATATGGGACAAGGATATCTTCAGCCTACAGGGGGGAAAACAGATCTTGCAATTGAAGGAAACGGAATGTTTATTGTTAGTAAATTAAAGGATACAGATGTACCAACAAGTGCTACACCAGATCCTATGGAGGAGACATATTATACAAGGGATGGTTCATTTAAATTAGACAAGGATGGGAACTTATTAACTGCAGATGGCTATTATGTAATGGGAAAAAGAGATACAGCTGTTTCTTTTGGTACTGGAGATGATACGTCTGCTATGGTTACTATTCCTGATAAGGGTACTAAACAAGAACCAGTAACCATAGATGATACGACCAAATTGGCTGACTTAGAAAAAATTGTAATACCATTAACAACAGCTGATAAAACAACAAATATAACAGATTTTTCAATTGAACAAGATGGAACTATAAAGGCTCTTTATGGAGAAGATACTGTCATTATAGGAAAAATTGCAATGGCAACATTTCAAAACGTGGCAGGACTTGAGAAAAAAGGTGGAAACCTCTACCAAGTATCTCCAAACTCTGGAGATGAAAACTCTGGAGATGAAAAAATAGGTACAGCCAATTCTTCAGGTTTTGGTAAAATGGTTCAGGGGCATCTTGAAATGTCAAATGTGGACCTTGCAAATGAATTTACTGATATGATTATTACAAGCAGGGCTTTTCAGGCAAACTCAAGAACAATAACAACTTCTGATGAAATGCTTCAGGAACTTTTGAATTTAAAGAGATAAGAGGGTAGAAAATGATTAAATTAACTGGTTTAAATAATAAGGCACTTTATTTAAATCCCGATCTTTTTGAAAAACTTGAGGTTACTCCTGATACAGTCATTACGCTTTCTAATGGAAAAAAATATGTTGTAAAAGAAAGCCCTGATGAAGTTATTGAATTGATAATTCAATTTAGGCGCAAATATATGTATTACATATCTGAGGTGATAAAATGAAAAAAAGGGATTTAAGTACAACTATTGGGCTAATATGTGGAGTTGCTGCCATTTTAATTAGTATGATGTGGGGTCAAGATGACCCCATTCAGGCTATGAAAGCTTATTATGATACGCCATCTATTTTTATAACGGTTGTAGGTTCTTTTATGTCAATTGTTATTTGCTTTCCGCCTGAAACGCTAAAGCGGGTACCTGCTGCGCTGCACAATGCTTTTATTTCTAAGGAGGTTCCAGCTAATGAGCTTATAAGTCAGTTCGTCAGGCTTTCAAAGAAGGCAAGAAAGGAAGGGCTTCTATCTCTTGAAAACGAAATCGAAAACATCGATGATGACTTTTTGAAATCAGGAATACAAATGGTTGTGGATGGAATTGAACCTGAAACTATTAAAGAAATACTTGAACTTGAAATTGATGAAACTGAAAGAAGACATGATGGTCCAATAAATGTATTTAAAACATGGTCAAGCTTGGCTCCTGCTTATGGAATGCTTGGGACTCTTATAGGTCTTATTGCAATGCTTCGTAATTTAAATGACCAGGCTAAATTAGGTCCAATGATGTCTGTAGCTCTTATTACATCATTTTATGGTTCTATTATGTCAAATTTGGTTTTCTTACCTCTTGCAAACAAGCTTCAGATAAGAAGTGATGAGGAAACAAACAGAAGAGAAATGATGATTGATGGTATTATTTCAATACAATCAGGAGTAAATCCAAGGATTGTTGAAGAAAAGCTTAAAACTTATTTATCACCAGATGAAAGAATTACATATTTAAAGCAGACTGCTGATGGAAATGAGGTGAATGTAAATGGCTAGAAAGAAAAAAAGTGAACCATTAGAGTCGGCATGGATTTTAACTTACTCTGATATGGTAACCAATCTTTTATGCTTTTTCGTCCTGCTATATTCATTTGCATCAATAGATGCTGCAAAATTTAAATCAGTATCCATGTCAATGTCAAGAGCTTTTGGAGGAGGGGAAAATGGCGTGTTTGATTCTTCAGATAATGGAAGCATGCCAATGGAAGGTTCTCCAGAGTATGCAGGTACAGAAAATGAAAAAATGTACAAACAGGTTTTAAAATATATGCAGGATAACAACATGGAGGCAAAAGTACAAATAAGACAGGAAAGCCGGGGTGTTGTAATTGAATTAAAAGAAAACGTGCTGTTTGAATCAGGTAGGGCTGATTTAATACCTGAAAGCATACCGATTTTGAAAAAGGTCGCGGAACTTTTAAACAAGTTTCCTAATGATGTAGTTGTTGAAGGGCATACAGATAATCTCCCTATTAGTTCCGGCTATTATCAATCAAATTGGGAACTTTCAACTGATAGGGCTGTTAAAGTTGTAAGACATTTTACAGATACAGAAAAATTAGAGGGTAAAAGATTTACAGCAGTAGGGTGCGGAGAGTATAAGCCTATAGATACAAATGATACCAATGAGGGAAGAAAAAATAACAGGAGAGTTAATATTCTAATTGTGACGCCTGATAAGGAGAGTGGAAATAAGTGAGCAGTCAAAATCCAAATCAAATAAATGAATCAGTAAATGGTTTAGATAAAAAACAGTCATCAAATAAACCAGTAATGATACTTCTTATTATTACTATAGCAATTGTTGTTTTGATGCTTTCATTTTTTGTATTTATGTACATTAATGGTGATAAAAATAAAGCTCAAAGTGCACCTGCTGCTGCTGCCAATACTGTCAATGTAAGAGCAGCAGCAGATGAAAAAACAGTTGATCTTGATGAATTTGTTATAAATCTTTCAGATACTGATAAAAGAGCTTATGCAAAAATAAAAGTTTCTATTGCCTTTGATAGTAAAGAAAAAAAATTAGAAAAGGAAATAACCGCAAAAATACCTCAAATAAGGCAGATTATAAATTTAACCATAATGAATAAAAAATCGGAAGAAATTAATAATGCTCAAAACCTATCAAAAATTGTAAGTGAATTGATAACTAAGATTAATGATATTATGACAACTGGCAGGATTACAAACGTTTATATAAGAGATATCCTTATAAGCTATTAGAGGGTGAATAAATGGATAGTTTTACTACTGCAGATATGATGGGCTTTTTAATTTTTTTACCTTTAGTTATACTTCTTATTTATATAACTTTAAAATATGGCGGCAAGTATGCAAAAAAACTTAGTCAAGGCAAGCTAATAAAAGTAGTTGAAAAAGTTTCATTAAGCCAAAACTCCTATATTGCAATTGTCTTAGTTGATGGCAAGCCCTACCTTATGTCCGGAGGAGAAAAAGGGGTTCAAATACTGAAAGAGCTTGATGAATCTGTAGCTGAAAAAATTAAGGATAGCAATGGGCAAAATAATAAATTTAATTTTCTAAAGGGATGGAATATTAATGAAAAAAAAGAAAAATTATAAAATATATAAGTACAGTAAAATAATTCTATTAACATTGTTATTTTTAACAGCAACAGCATATAAGGCAAAGGCTGCTCCAACTGACTTTCAAATACCTAAAGTATCAATTACAGTAGATGATGCCAAAACTCCTAAGGAATATGTTGATAATGTTAAGATATTAATCCTTTTAACTACTCTTACATTTATTCCAGCCATACTTACATTAATGACATCTTTTACAAGAATTATTGTGGTTTTAGGATTTGTAAGAAGTGCACTATCTACACAGCAATCTCCGCCAAACCAGGTATTAATAGGTCTTGCACTTTTTATGACAATGTTTATTATGACACCTACATATAATAAAATTAATCAGGATGCAATTAAGCCCTATGTGAATGGGACTATTACGCAGGAGCAAGCAATTAAAAATGGAAGCAAACCTTTGAAGGATTTTATGCTTAAACAAACCAGGGAGAAAGATTTGGCCTTATTTTATAAATCAGCTAACATAGAGCGCCCTAAGGACAGGTATGAAGTTCCATTTAGAATATTAGTTCCAGCATTTGCAATTAGCGAACTTAAAACTGCCTTTCAAATGGGATTTTTGATTTTCATACCATTTGTAATAATAGATATGGTTGTTGCAAGTATATTGATGTCTATGGGAATGTTTATGCTTCCGCCGGTTGCAGTATCATTGCCTTTTAAACTGCTGCTTTTTGTACTTGCAGATGGATGGAACCTTGTTGTTAAGTCTTTATTACAAAGTTTTATGTAGGGGTAGGTGATTAGATGACAGATACTTTTTTGATTTCTATTGCTAAAGAGAGCCTTTTAACAGCTCTTAAGGTTGCAGCGCCAGTACTCATTGTTTCTATGCTTGTTGGTCTTCTTGTAAGCATACTTCAGGCAGTAACGCAGATTCAGGAGCAAACACTTACTTTTGTTCCTAAGATGATTGCAATAGTAATAGTTTTTTTGATTTTAGGACCTTGGATGGTAAGAACTCTTGTTAACTTTACTGAGTATATGATTAACAGCATTATATATGTAGTGAAATAGGTGAAACTTAATGCAAAGAGATTTCTTGATATTTTTCTTCTGTACAGTTAGAGTTAGTGCAATGCTTATGTCTTCTCCAATATTTTCTGTGAAGCAGATCCCTAAGCTTTTTAAAGCAGGTTTATCCATGCTTCTTGGCGTAATCATAAGCAGCATAATAAGCCTTCAAGATGTTGTTTTGCCATCAAATAACATTGATTTTGTTATAGTAATTTTTAAAGAAATAATAGTAGGAGTATCAATTGGTTTTACAGCAACGCTTATATTTAATGCTGTAAGGACTTCAGGACAGCTTATTGATTTTCAAGCTGGTTTTGCTATGGCACAGTATTATGATCCTTCTACATCATCAGTATCAACACCTTTTGAGAGATTTTTTAATTGGTTTGCTATAGTAATTTTTTTAGCCTTTAACTTTCATCATGTAATAATATCAGCAGTGATACGGAGCTTTGAAGTTGTTCCTGCGGGGGTTTTCCACATAAATTCGATGTCTTTTAAGGTTATTATGTCAGTGTTTTCAAAAAGCTTTGTAATTGCATTACAGTTTGCTGCACCTATTATTATTGTTTTATTTGTTACAGATTTTACACTTGGACTTATTTCAAGATCTGTACCGCAAATAAATGTATTCATACTTGGAATGCCAATTAAATTTATGTTAGTTTTGCTTGCAATAGCTGCTATACTTCCAGGGCTTTCAAAAGTTTATGTAAAAGCTTTTGAAGGTATGTCAACTGACCTTATGAAAGTATTAAAGGCACTTCCTTTTCTTTTTATCTCCCGAACAGATGATAAAACAGAGGAGCCTACTTATAAAAGGTTAGATGATGCAAAGAAAAAAGGACAAGTTCCTAGAAGTGCAGATTTAAATTCTGCAATGACATTAATGGCTGCATGTGCAGTTCTAATTTTATATGGTGATAAAATTTTTTATAATGGGATTCCATTAATAACTAATTGTTTAAATATGATTAAAAAAAATCCAATAAATATGGAAAATACGCCGACAATTTTTATATATATATTTAAAAATATTTTCATTGCAGCATTACCTATTATGTTAACTGTTATGGTGGTAGGTATTGTATCAAATGTTGGGCAAAGCGGTTTTATACTGACAAATGAGCCGCTTAAACCTAAATTAGAAAGAATAAATCCTGCAGAAGGGTTTAAAAGATTTTTTAATAAGAGGACACTTGTTGAACTTTTAAAATCAATTTTAAAAATTGCTCTTTTATCATATGTAGCAATAAGCTTTTTAAAGGGGAAAATATTTGATATAATGAAAACTTCTGATTTAAATATCAATGGGATATTTCCTTTTGCTAAAGATTTATTGGATTCTCAGCTTGTAAGGTTTGTTGCTGTAATGCTAATAATTGGACTTGCTGATTATATATTTCAAAAAAGACAATATAAAAAGGATATGCGTATGACAAAGGAGGAAGTTAAAGAGGAATATAAGGAGTCAGAAGGAGATCCTCTTATTAAGTCAAGGCAAAGGCAAAGGCAAAAGGAAATGGCCATGCATAGGATGATGCATGAGGTTCCTAAAGCTACCGTGGTCGTTACAAATCCAACACATTTTGCTGTGGCTTTAAAGTATGATAAAGATAAGAATTCAGCACCTAAAGTTGTAGCAAAAGGCGCAGATGTTGTTGCACAGAGGATTAAAAAGATAGCTAGAGAAAATAATGTCCCTATTGTTGAAAATAAGCCGCTTGCAAGACAGCTTTTTTCCAAAGTCGAACTTGATGAAGAGGTACCAATAGAACTTTATCAGGCTGTAGCCGAGATAATTGCTTATGTATATAGCTTAAAGAAAATGTGAAGGTGAATAATATGGCAAAGAATAAGTTTAATATAAAAGAGAATAAAGATGTAATAGTACCTATTTTAGTAATTCTTATAGTTTTAATGATGATTTTGCCTATACCTACTGGAGTATTGGATTTCTTAATTGCATTTAATATAGCTTTTTCAATAGTAGTTTTGCTTTTAACTATGTTTACCAAAAGTGTACTGGAACTTTCTATTTTCCCAACATTACTACTAATTACAACTCTTTTTAGATTAGGAATAAACGTTGCTGCTACTAAGCTGATTTTAAGCACAGCTACAGCTACTCCTATAATTGAAGGGTTTGGAAGCTTTGTTGTTGGTAATAATTATGTGGTTGGTTTTATTGTATTTATAATAATAACTATTGTGCAATTTGTTGTTATTACTAACGGTTCTGGAAGGGTTGCTGAGGTTGCTGCAAGATTTGCACTTGATGCAATGCCAGGCAAGCAAATGAGCATCGATGCTGATTTAAATGCTGGAATAATTAGTGAATCAGAAGCAAGGAAAAAAAGAGAAGATCTTCAGGAGGAAGCAAACTTTTATGGCGCAATGGATGGTGCCAGCAAATTTGTTAAAGGAGATGCAATTGCAAGTTTAATTATAGTTGTTGTTAATCTCCTTGGCGGACTTTTAATTGGAACTTTATTTTTAAAACTTAGTGCCATGGATGCATTAAAAAGATATGCACTTTTAACTGTTGGTAACGCTCTTGTATCGCAAATACCTTCACTTTTAATTTCAACTGCATCTGGTATTATAGTAACCCGTTCTTCATCCAAATCAAATCTTGGAGAAGAGTTTTCAAAAGAACTTACAGCTTATCCTACTGCACTATATATAACCAGTGGCTTTTTAGTTTTGATGGGCCTTATTCCTTCAATGCCATGGTATATTTTTCTTCCACTTGCTGCCCTTTGCGGCGCTTATGGCCATAGTTTATCAAAGGGAGAAAAGACAGGCAGCAATATGAAGGGTGCTGAGGAAGCAAGCTCTGAAATAGCGAAGGAGAGGAAAGAGCCAGAAAATGTAATGAGCTTATTAAATGTAGAACCTCTTGAAATCGAAATTGGATATGGTCTTATTCCACTTGCTGATGTTTCAGCTGGCGGTGACTTACTTGATAGAATAGCTGGAGTAAGAAGACAATGTGCTATTGAAATGGGAATAATAGTTCAGCCTATAAGGATTAGGGATAATTTGCAGCTTGCTACAAACGAATATACAATTAAAATAAAAGGAACTGTAGTAGCTAAGGGCGAAATATTATGCAATCATTATCTTGCCATTGATGCTTCTGGAGAGGGAGTTCCAATTGACGGTATAAAAACTGTGGATCCTACCTTTGGACTTCCTGCAGTTTGGATTCCTGACAGCAAGAAAGAGGATGCAGAGCTTCTTGGAATTACGGTAGTTGATCCTACTACTGTTTTAGTTACTCATTTGACTGAAATAATTAAACAGCATGCTTATGAACTATTAGGGCGACAAGAAGTAAAAATGCTTATTGATAATTTAAAGGAAAATTACAGCGCAGTTGTAGAGGAGCTTATACCTAATTTGTTAAGCCTTGGGGAAGTTCAAAAAGTTTTACAAAATTTACTTAAAGAAAGAGTACCTATTAGAGACTTAGTAACTATTTTGGAAAGCTTGGCTGACAATGCTGTAAATACAAAGGATATTGAGGTACTTACGGAGTATGTAAGATTTTCATTAGGAAGAACCATATGCAAGGATTTGGTAGATGATAATAACACAATTAAGGTTATTACGCTTCATCCTGATGTGGAGCAATTAATAGACAGCAATATTCAAAAATCTTTTCAGGGTTCATATCCTGTACTTGATCCTGATACAACAAGGAAATTATTTGAGGAAATAAACAAAAAAATCAGTGCATCAGAATTTAACAATAACCAGCCTGTAATATTATGCTCTCCAAGGATAAGACCTGCTTTTAGAAAGCTTACAGAGATAGTTTTTCCAAATATTCGTGTTATTTCTATGAATGAAATACCAACAGATATTCAGATAGAAACAGTTGGGGTGGTGACCATTTAATGATTATAAAAAGGTATATAGTTGATAATATGAACGAAGCAATGATAAAAATAAGATATGAATTAGGAAATGAAGCTGTTATTGTGAGCCAAAGAAAAATAAGGGAAAAGGGCATTAAGGGTTTTTTTAGGCATAAAAAGTATGAAGTAACTGCAGCAGCAGACGACAAACCCAAGAAAAATAATGAAGAAATAATAAAAAAAGATGAATTAAGAAATGAAATGGATGAATTAAAATCTATGATGGCTAATTTGTTATCCAAGCAGTCAGAAGTAGTGGATAATACAAAAAAAAGCAAGGGGAAAAAGTTAACAATAAATAAAAAGTTATTAGAAAATGATATTCCCGATGAAATAATTGAAGATATTTACTCCAAAGTTAAGGCTAAAGGCGGAAAAAACTTAAGGACTAATTCAAAGCAATTTGAAGAAGAAGTTAATAATATTATAAAAAATATTATTAAGACTGATACAGGAATTAATGGAAGAGTCCATGTTTTAATAGGACCAACAGGGGTTGGTAAAACAACTACTATTGCAAAGCTTGCAGGCCTTTACTCATTATATAAAAATAAAAAAGTTGGACTTATTACTATAGATACATATAGAATTGGTGCTGTGGAACAGCTTAAAATATATGCCAATATCCTTTCAGCTCCTTTTGGTGTGATACTTACAGTTAAGGATATTCCTGAAGTTATGAAGACTATGGAAGATTGTGATTTGATTTTTATAGATACTACTGGAAGAAACAGCAAAAACGCAATGCAGGTTTCTGAAATAAGGCAGTACATAGATGCATTAAAACCTGATGGAATCCACCTTGTTTTAAGTATGACTACAAAATGTAAGGATATAAAAAGGATTGCTAATGACTACAAAATAATAAAATATACAAGCCTTATACTGACAAAAATAGATGAAACAGATACCTGTGGCTCTATATTAGCATCACTTTATTATGCAAATGTTCCAGTATCATTTTTAACTACAGGTCAAAATGTTCCTGATGACATACAAGAAGCTAAAACGGAAAAGCTGTTTAATCTAATTATGGGGGCAGAGCAATGAAGGATCAGGCAGAAAAATTAAGATCAATGGTGAATAATAAAAAGGATAACAGCCGTTCATCAAAATTTAGAGTTATTACTGTATCAAGCGGAAAAGGCGGAGTGGGGAAAACAAATTTAGTTGTAAATCTTGCTATTTCCTTCCAAAAAAGAGGATTAAGGGTTGCTATTTTGGATGCTGATTTTGGAATGGCAAATGTAGATATTTTATTAGGCGTAAAAGCAAACTACAGCATATATGATTTGCTATTTGATGACAAGACTATTGAGGACATTGAAGTTGATACCCCTTATGGAATTAAACTGTTTGCAGGTGGAAGAGGATTTAAAGAGTTTGATGAAATTGATGATGAAAAAAGAAATAAATTACTTGGGGAATTTTCCAAAGTAAGCGATATTGATATACTGATTATAGATACGGGAGCAGGAATTTCACCTAATGTAATTAGATTTATTGAATATGCAGATGAAGTTATAATTGTAACTAATGAGGAGCCTACAGCTCTTACAGATGCATACAGCTTAATAAAAGTAATAAACAAAAATAATATTGATAAAAATCTTGATATAGTTATTAATATGGCTTCAAATTTAGTAAATGCAATGAGAACTTTTACTACACTAAAAAATATTTCAAAAAAATTTTTAAACATTGATATTAACTTTTTAGGATATTTAATAAAAGATAATAAGGTAAGAAATTCAGTTATTAAGCAAAAACCTTTTATAGAACTGTATCCAAATAGTGAAATAGCACTTTGCATTCAAAAGATTTCCAATTCAATTATTGGCAACACAGAGAAAGTATCCAACAATTCAATAACGGGTTTCTTTAATAACCTTTTCAAGGCAATTAGGAGGTAGTTATGGCAGATATTAAAATTAAAATGTCTATTAATCAAAAAATTGAAGTAATTAATCACAATAAAAAATATAATTGCAGGATTCAGGATATTAAAGAGAACTGCTTTTTAATTGATGCGCCGTTTTTACTTTTGCATGATACTGATATAGAGTTCCTTATATCTAATGATGATGAAGTTTTTGCCTGTAGTTCAAAAATAATAGGTCATAAAAAAGAAAATAACATTAATTTATCAATTATTTCTATGCCGTATAGTGTCATGAAAGTACAAAGAAGGGAATATTACAGGCTGACTATAGCCGAGCCTATAAAATACAGCTCGCTGCCTCTTGGGAAGCATTATAAATCTATTCATAATGTTCCAGCTGAAATATTTTCTAAGCTGAAGACTTCTGTAACTATTGATATAAGCGGCGGTGGAGTTAAAATCATAACAAACGAAAATATTGCTGCAGGGAGATATGTGATTTTGGAAATGGATATAGGTGAGACTCTTGATCTTTTAGCAGTATCCATAAGATGTGAAAAAGATGAAAACTCTAAGCAGTACAGGGTATCCTTAAAATATGTAAAACTTGATAATAGGACAAGAGACAAGATAATAAGCTATATATTTATGAAGTCAAGGGAATTAATAAAGGCAAACAAGTAGGAGGTAATTTTGATGAAATGCTATAATAATGATGAGCAAAGGGATGAAATGATTGTTGAATACATCCCTTATGTAAAATATATAGCTTCCAGACTTGTTATTGGGAAACCCCCTGGAATTGAATATGAAGACCTTGTAAGTTTTGGGATATTAGGTCTTATTGATGCTATAGAGAAGTTTGACCCGTCAAAGGGGCTAAAATTTGAGACATATGCCACATTAAGGATAAAAGGTTCTATTATTGATGAACTGAGAAAAATCAGCTGGATACCTAAAAGTGCATTTTCAAAATTTTCTTCACTAAATACTGCACGGGAAAAGCTTGAGAAGGAATTAAAAAGAGAGCCAACAGATGAAGAAATTGCCGACAAGATGAAAATAACTGTTGAAGATGTTAAAAATATAGAAGGGTACATAAATTATATTTCTCTTATATCCTTAGATGAAGTTTTTTTTAGAACTGATGATGAAGAGGTACAACTAAAAAGTGTAATAGTTGATGAAAAAAGTCCCCAGCCCGATGTGATGGCAGAAGAAAGGGAACAAACTGAAATGCTTAAAAAAGCAATAGATATGCTTACTGAAAAGGATAAATTAATTTTAAACCTTTATTATTATGAAAAGTTTACTTTAAAAGAAATTGGAAAGGTTTTAAACATCTCTGAATCAAGGGTATCACAGCTTCACAGCAGAGCAATATTAAGGCTTAGGGAAAATATGAAAAAATTAAAATATTTATAATTATAGGCTGCATATTTTACATAGCGAAAATGACCTGTAATTTGGAGGAAATATGTATTATTATATATTGATTTTGATAGGCATTATTATAATAATTGCTGGAAAAAAAGTAGGAAAAGCAGATAATAATACTGATTTTTATGATTATTTTGAACCGCAAAATCATAAAGATGATGTAAATACTAGCGAAACTATGAATGTGGAAAAAAATTATGAAAATATTATAGATAAAACCAGCGATATACAGCAAAGAATGGATTACCTTGAACAATCAATAGTGCTGCTTGATGAAAAGCTGGACAAGAATACTAATGATATAATTTTCAATTTAAAAATTAATAAAGAAATCAATAGCTATAAAATAAAAAGTGATGAAAAAATTAGCAACGACGAAACAAAAAGTTCTGAAAAAATTAACAATACTGAAACAAAAAGTGCTCAAAGTGATATAGATGAAAAAGTTGATAATAGCAAAGCAAAGAGCTCTGAAAGTGATGTAGGCGAAAAAATTGATAACGGCGAAACAAAGAGTTCCGAAAATAATACAGATGAAAAAATTAATAATGATGCAGCAAAGAGTGTTGAAAGTGATATAGATGAAAAAATTGATAACGATGAAACAAAAAATTCTGAAAATAATATAGATGAAACCATTTATAAGCTTTATAATGAAGGTAAATCCATTGATGAGATAAGCTCAATACTAAAAATTGGAAAGGGTGAAATACAATTAAGAATTGGGTTAAAAAAGCAAATAAAAAGATAGTTTTTTATTTTAAAAATACTAATTTTTTAATAGGATTTGGTACCGGAATTATTATTATTACAATTGTATTTTCTATAATTAATTCAATTAGTAAAAGCAGCACGAAGGGTTTAACTCAAAAAGAAATTGAAACCAAAGCTAGAGAAATGGGAATGGAATATGTTGATAAAATTAAGGCTTATGATCTTTTTGAAAATAATAAAAAATAGGGGGCGATGTTATGGTAAGAGGTTTGTACTCATCAGCAAGCGGCATGATAACAAAGCAGGCTCAAATGGAAGCGCTAAGCAATAATATTTCTAATATGAATACTATAGGTTTTAAAAGGGATAAGGTAATAACGAAACCTTTTGAAGAGGTTATGCTTGTTAATAAGGACAAGTATGTAGGAGGGAAACCGTTTAAAAGAAAGATTGGAAGTATGGGATTTGGGGTTGGAATCGATGAGGTAGTGACTTCTTTTGAACAGGGCTTTTTAGAAGAAACAGGAAGAAACCTTGATTTTGCAATAGAAGGGGATGGATTTTTTACTTTAGCAGATGGGAATGGAAATGAAAAATATTCAAGGGATGGAAGATTTAAAATAGATGAGAATGGTTACCTTACAAACAGTGATGGATTAAGGGTTATAGGAATGGATCCAAATGGCAGTAAAGCTGAAATAAGGGTATCTAATCCAGATTTTAAAATATCAAATGACGGCTATTTTGACAGTGTAAATGGGCGAACTAAATTTTGCATAAGCCACTTTCAAGACAGCAAGGCACTTACTAAAAATGCAGAAAATACATATACTTCAAATGGGCAGCTTGCTTATAATGGCACTGCTAAAATCCATCAATGCTTTGTTGAAAGGTCAAATGTAGATGCAATTGAAGCTATTACAGATATGCTAACTATTTCAAGAAGTTATGAATCCAACCAAAAGGTACTTCAGCAGATAGATGAAACTATTGGTAAGGCCGTAAATGAAGTTGGAAGCATAAGGTAGATGGAGGGAAAGATTTATGATTAGAACTATAAGCAATGGGAAATCAGGTCTTTTTACAAGTCAAAATAAAATGGATTCCATAGCAAATAACATTGCTAACGTCAATGCTAATGGATATAAAAAAATTGAAATGGATTTTAATGATATATTTTACAGCAAAATGAATAGGAAGGGATGCCCAATTACTTCGGATAACAGGGACAAGTTATTGGAGGGAAGCGGCAGCAGGACTAGTGCTATAGTTGCAAATACATCAGAGGGTGCTTTGAAGGAAACAGGGATGAAAACTGATTTAGCAATAACAGGTGATGGACTTTTTAGGCTTATAGGCAGCAATGGGGAATATTTTTACACTAAGGATGGAGCTTTTTCACTGGATAAGGATAAAAATATTGTTCATAATACAGGAATGAAGTTAGAAGTAGAAAATTATAACAGGAATGCTATGAGTGATGATTTTTCTATTAATGAAAATGGAGAAATATATGTTAAAAATAAGTCTATTGGAAAAATCAATACTTATTCTTTCGTAGACAGAGATAAACTTGTTCAAAGCTGTGGGAATATTTATCAAACAGATGAGGCACCTAAAAATTCAAACTCAAGTATTAAACAGGGTTTCTTAGAGCAGTCAAATGTGGACATTGCAAAAGAACTTACAGATATGATTATTGCTCAAAGAACCTATTCAATGAATTCTAAATCAGTTAAAACAGGAGATGAAATGTGGCAAATTGCCAATAATTTAAGGAACAAGTAGGAATAAAAACCCCTTTTAAAGTTAATAATCATAAAGAATTAAATCTTTAGGAATGGTCAAGACTGCTTACTGCTATTCCAATGAAAAGATTTAAAAATGAAAAGACTTTAAAAGGGGTTTTATAATAATGGAAGGGACACAGGAAATAATAAATTTAATTAAAGAAAATAAGATATATAAAGCAAGAAAAAAAATTTATGAGCTATTTAAAAATAATTTAAAACTTTTTTATTATTATATTGCTTTAACTTATTGTGCTGAAGGGCAATATGAATTTGCAGTAGAATGTTTTAAATTATCAATAAGAAATGGGTTAAATTCTTATATTGCTTATTATAATCTTGGGGTGTCCTATATTGAAATAAACGAAAACAAAAAAGCTGCAGATTGTTTTGTTAATTGTATTAGATTAAAAAAGGATTATTTAAAGAGTTACCTTTGTCTCATAAATTTATTAAATAATTTAGGGGAAAATAAAAATGCTTATAGAGTATTAAAAACGGCTACAATTTATTGTGAAAGCCAATATGTATATGCTATTGAAAAAAAATATTATTATGAAATCATTAAAATTTAGATCCCAAAAGTGCCAGACACTTGACATATGACATATAAGGAGTACCTCTCCGTCACATATTAAAAATTTAGATTTAATACATCACTGCGATAAGGAAAATATATTCCATTCACTTTTCCCGTTTGAAAAGATGTTCTAAGGATTAAAATGCCAGATAAGCTGTAGGGGACGGTCTTGACCGTCCCTCTGGGGAATGCACGGAATCGTGGGGGCGGAACGGTCAAGACCGCTCCCTACTTGCCATATGTCACGTGCCTGGCACTACTTTAAGATGCTTACTAAATAATAACAATTGGGGGCAATAATATGTATGATTTTTTTTATGAGGCTGATAAATACTACAATACAATGGTGAAAATAAGAAGGAAGCTTCATATGCATCCTGAACTTGGCAGAGACTTATTTTTTACAGCCAACCTGGTTGAAAGTATTTTAAAAGAAGCTGACATAAGCTATAAAAGATTTAAAAACAATGGAATAGTGGCTGAAATAGGAAGCGGACGAAGAGGAATAGCCCTTAGAGCTGATATGGATGCAATTCCAGTTCAAGATATGAAGGATGTTTCATATAAGTCTAAAATTAATGGAGTTATGCATGCCTGCGGCCATGATGCACATACAGCTATTCAAATTGGAAGCGCTTTAATATTAAAAAATATTGAAAGTGAACTAAATGGCAAAGTTAGGTTTATATTTCAGCCTGCAGAGGAAACTGATGGTGGCGCTAAGGACATGATTGAGTATGGAGCTCTTAAAGATGTACAGGCAGTTATAGCGCTTCATGTGGATGAGAATTTAAACACTGGAACAATAGGATTTAGAAAAGGTGTGGTTAATGCAGCTTCAAATCCATTTAAAATAGAAGTAAAGGGCAAAAGTGCTCATGGTGCTCACCCTGAAAATAGTATTGATGCAATATATATTGCATCAAAGATAATTGATTCTCTTCAAATGCTTGTCTCAAGGGAGCTTTCTCCTCTAGATAGTGCAGCTATATCTATTGGTAAAATTAATGGAGGTACAGCTGAAAATATTATTTGTGGGGAAGTTACTATGGAAGGGATATTAAGATCATTTGGAGCAGCAAATAGACAAAGGTTTCAAGACAGAATAAAAACAATTGTTGAATCTACTGCATCAATGTTTAGAGGCCTTGGAAAAGTTGATTTTGTTGATGGCTATCCATCTTTTGAAAATGATGATGACTTATATGACTTTGCATATAAAGTATTTGGGCATAGTGAAGACGTTAAGATAGTGAAGCTGGAATGCCCAAATATGACTGTGGAAGACTTCGCATATTATACACAAGAGGTACCTGGCTTTTATTATAAATTGGGCTGCAGAAACATAAACCAAGGGATTGTAAATCCAGCTCATGGAAGCTATTTTGATGTTGATGAGGCTTGTCTTCCTATAGGCTGTGCTCTTCAATCGATGTTTGCATTTGAATATTTAAATAGGTAGTATAAAAATTCTTCCACTGCTTATGGGGCGGAACGGTCAAGATCGGTCCCTACATCCAATTGGATGAATGTTTGTATTGAAAACCCCATATAATAGGAATTTTAATAAAAAAATCACCTTTTGTTATGATGAAGCTATTTAAGCTGTTATAACAAAAGGTGATTTTTTTTGAGTCAAGTAAATTAAATGAAAAAATGGGAACATATTTTGTTTATACATTAAAATTAATGGTAATAATTAGTTTGTGAAGGTAGGTGATTTTATATGCTTAGTAAGGTCAAGTCAATTTCACTTATTGGAGTTGAAGGTATCATAGTTGATATTGAAACTGATATTCAAAATGGAATTCCAAATCTTAATATGGTAGGTCTTCCTGATGTAGTTGTGAAGGAATCAAGGGAGAGGGTTAGATCTGCAATAAAAAATTCTGGTATTAAGTTTCCAATTAGCAAGATAATTATTAACTTTGCACCAGCTGATATAAAAAAAGAAGGCCCTCATCTTGATCTTGCAATTGCAATAGGAATACTTATAAGCAATGGAGATATTAGAAATGCAGATATAAGGGATTGTATTTTTATTGGAGAATTATCACTTAATGGAGAAATTAGAAGTGTTAAAGGCATTTTACCAATGGTATTGGAAGCAAAAAATATGGGATTTAAAAAAATTTTTATACCTGCCTTAAATAAATATGAAATATGCCTATTAAATACAGATATAGAGGTTTATGCAGTTTCAACTTTAAAGGAAATTATAGACTTCTATAATGAAGATATTCCCATTACTAAAGTTGATTTTGATTTCAATCAAAATATAACTCAAGATGTCTTTGATGTAGATTTTAGCGAAGTAAAGGGGCAAAAATTAGCAAAAAGAGCGGTAGAAGTTGCTGCAAGCGGCTCACACAATTTGATAATGATAGGGCCTCCTGGAGGCGGCAAAACAATGATTGCTCAAAGAATACCTACCATATTGCCACAGCTTAACTATGAACAAGCAATTGAAGTAACAAAAATATACAGCGTTGCAGGGCTAACTAATAAATATAGGGGAATTATACTTGCTCCACCGTTTAGGAGTCCTCACCATACATTATCTACTGCTTCATTAATAGGAGGCGGAAGTAATCCCATTCCAGGAGAGGTTTCCTTAGCACATGATGGAGTATTATTTTTAGATGAGCTTCCGGAATACAGAAGAGATGCTCTTGAGGCTTTAAGACAGCCCATGGAGGATGGGATAGTGTGCATATCAAGGGTAAAGGGCAAATATGTATATCCATCCAAGTTTATGCTTATAGCTTCAATGAATCCATGCCCTTGTGGGTATTATGGCTATCAGTTGAAGGAATGCAGATGCAGCGAAATACAGATAAGAAATTATTTAAATAAGGTTTCAGGCCCTCTTTTAGATCGGATTGATATCCATATTTCAATTGAGCCTGTAAAATTTGATGAAATAAATGATAACACTAATGAGGAGTCCTCAAAGGATATTAGAAAAAGAGTTGAATATGCAAGAGCTATACAAATGGAGAGGTTCAAAAATGAAAATATATTATATAATTCTCAAATGAAGGGAAGACAAATAAAAAAATATTGTAAGGTTGAAAAGGATGGGTTAAAGCTTCTTGAAAATGCATATAAAAATTTAGCATTGAGTACAAGAGCATATAATAAAATACTGAAAATATCAAGAACTATAGCAGATATGGAAGGCGCGGAGAATATATCTGAAAAACATATAGCTGAAGCAATTCAATATAGAGTGCTCGACAGAAAATACTGGTGATATGTCAAACCTGATGTTATCATAAATGATAAACAGAACTATTAAATAGCTCATAAATCCAGTTATAGTTCACCTGTAAAAATACATCTTCTTTATCAAAATCTAAAAATTATTAATGAACAAATTGCAGCGAAAAAATATATATGAAATGAACGTAGAATAAGCAAATAGATGTTCTTAGAATTAATAAAATGTAGGGAACGGTCTTGACCGTTCCGTTGATGGACGAACGGAATCTATGAGAGTGGAACGGATGCAACACCCAGTAACGATTTCATTCTGTGGCATTTGCAGGATAATCAGAATTTAGTGGGGCAAAGCGGTCAAGACCGTTTCCTACAGCTGTTTGGCGAACATCTTTGTTTCTTACCATAGTGGTGGATTAAATCTAAATTAAGAATTGCAGTAGGTATATATATTTATCCTTTACTTTTGAAAGGAATGATAAAATGCAAAATATCATATATAAACTTTGGATTTCAAGTTTAACGTTAAAAAATGAATATAAGATATCCATAATTGATTCTAATATAAGCCCTGAGGAGTTTTACAAATATAGTATTTCTGATTATATTAATTGCGGAATTGATATTTTAACAGCTCAGGAAATAAATAACTCAAAGAATTTAGACATGTATATGAAATTATTAGAGTATTTGGATAAGGAAGAAATAAATATTATAATTTATAAGGACGATAAATATCCAAAGGAATTAATTAATATTCCTGATCCGCCCTTTGTTTTATTTGTAAAAGGGAATTTGATTGATTTTGAAAACTCTATTGCAATAGTTGGTGCCAGGAGAGCGTCCGATTACGGAAGGGCCATAGCATATAAATTTGCATATGAATTATCTAAAATGAATATACCTGTTGTAAGCGGAATGGCAAAAGGAATTGACTCTAATTCTCATACTGGTGCACTTGATGCTGGTGGTTTTACTTGTGCAGTAATGGGCAGCGGCTTTAAAAATATATATCCAGCTGAAAATATGAACTTATTTAATCGGATTTGCAAAAGCGGATGCGTTATAACTGAATTTTTTCCTGATACTCGTCCATTCCCTGCTAACTTTCCAAGGAGAAACAGGATAATTAGTGGTTTGGCTAAAGCCACATTGATTATAGAAGCAGGGGAAAGAAGCGGGTCGCTCATTACTGCTTCCTGTGCTTTAAATCAAGGTAAAGACGTATTTGCAGTTCCTGGAAATATTTTTAGCCCTTATAGTAAAGGAACTAATAAATTGATTGGTGAGGGAGCAAAATTAATAACTTCTGTTGAAGATGTACTTGAAGAGTATGGAGTTAGTGTTATACAATGGAATAAAAATAAAATTGAAAGCTTGACAGAAAAAGAAATGACAGTATTGAATTTATTAAAAAATGGTTATATTACTACCGAATCTATTATTGACAGTTCAGGTATGAAAGTACAAGAGCTATTGCCAATACTTAGTAAACTTGAATGCAGCGGTATAATAAAAAAGGTTTATGGAGGACAGTACATAGTTTGTTAACTTGATTTTATTCTAATATTTGTTATAATACACATTGTTATACTATCTTATACAAAATATATATTTAATAGGTTAATCAAGTAGGCCTTAGGCAAGCCTTTAAGTGGCGCAGCAGCTATTTAGGGCATTACAGATTGTAGCTATTTATTTATAAAAAATGCGGGAGGTGTAATGTAGTATGTCTCAATCTCTTGTAATTGTTGAATCGCCTGCAAAGGCAAAGACAATTGGAAAGTTCTTAGGAAAAAACTATAAAGTTGTGGCATCAATGGGGCATGTGAGAGATCTTCCTAAAAGTAAATTAGGAGTAAATATAGAAAATAACTATGAGCCCAATTATATTACAATCAGAGGAAAAGGGAAAATAATAGATGAATTAAAAAGAGAGGCAAAGAAATCAAATAAAATTTTTCTTGCAACAGACCCTGATAGGGAAGGGGAAGCAATTTCATGGCATCTTGCTTATATACTAGGGTTAAATGATGAGGATAACATAAGGGTAGAGTTTCATGAAATCACTAAGACTGCTGTAAATGATGCTATTAAACATCCAAGAAAAATCAAGAAAACATTGGTTGATGCTCAGCAGGCCAGAAGAATATTAGATAGATTAGTTGGATATGAAATAAGCCCTATACTTTGGAAAAAGGTAAAATGGGGTTTAAGTGCTGGAAGGGTTCAATCTGTTGCTGTAAGGCTAATTTGTGATAGGGAAAATGATATAAGGAAATTTGTAGAAAAGGAGTATTGGTCAATTACAGCGTTTTTTAGACATGGCAATAAAAATTTTTCTGCAAACCTTATTAATTATAAAAATAAAAAGATAAACATTGATAATGAGGAGCAGGCAAAGTTAATTTCAGAAGAATTAAAAAACAATGAATTTATTGTTACAAACTTAAAAAAACAGGAAAAAAGAAAGAGCCCATATGCTCCATTTACTACAAGCACACTGCAGCAGGAGGCATATAAGAAGCTAAACTTTACAACAAAAAAGACTATGTCAATTGCTCAGCAGCTATATGAAGGAATTGATTTAAAAAAAGGTGGTACTGTTGGCTTAATCACTTATATGAGAACAGATTCAGTAAGGCTATCAAATGAAGCAATGGAAGCTGCTAAGGAATATATAAAGGATAGTTTTGGGACAGGATATATCCCTAATAAACCACATATTTATAAATCTAAAAACAATGCTCAGGATGCTCATGAAGCTATAAGACCAACTGTGGCAGATAGAAATCCTAATGATATTAAGGAAAGCCTTACAAATGATCAATATAAGCTTTATAAGTTAATTTGGTCAAGATTTATAGGAAGCCAAATGGCAGATGCAGTATATGATACAGTTTCAGTAGATATTAAATCAGGAGATTATGGTTTAAGAACAAATGGAAGCAGGCTGAAATTTGCAGGATTTTTAAGCGTTTATCAAATAGATGAGAAAGAAGAAAATGATGGTATGCCAGATGTTGAAGTAGGAGAAAAATTAAAACTTAAAGAGCTGCAGCCCAAACAGCATTTTACTCAGCCGCCTTCAAGATATACTGAAGCCACACTTGTTAAAGCTTTAGAGGAATATGGTATTGGTAGGCCAAGCACTTATGCACCTATTATAAGCACGATTACTGATAGGGGATATGTGGAAAGAGAGAAGAAAGCTTTAAAGCCTACTGAACTTGGTGAAATAGTTACTGAATTATTGAAAGAATATTTTAAAGGTATAGTTGATGTAGAATTCACTGCTGGAATGGAAAATAAATTGGATATGATTGAAGAGGGAAAGCAAAACTGGGTAAAAGTAGTTGATGAATTTTATACACCTTTAAATGAGGATATAAAAGTTGCTGAGGAGAAAATTGGAAAAATTTCAATAGAAGAACCTGTTGAGGAAACAGATATAAAGTGTGAAAAATGTGGAAGAAATATGGTTATCAAGAAAGGAAGATATGGTAAATTTTTAGCATGTCCTGGCTACCCAGAGTGCAAAAATGCAAAACCACTTTTAGAAGAAATAAATGTAGATTGTCCTTTATGCGGAGGAAAAGTTGTTGTTAGAAGATCTAAAAGGGGTAAAACCTTCTATGGATGTAAAAACTATCCAAAGTGTAATTTTATAAGCTGGGATAAGCCTACAAATGAAAAATGCCCTAAATGTGGAAGCTATATGGTGGAAAAAAGAAGCAAAAATAAGACAGAACTAAAATGCAGTAATAAAGAATGTAATTATATTAAAACAGAAGGTGAATAATTTGGAAGTTAAAGTTATAGGGGCAGGGCTTGCAGGAAGTGAAGCAGCTTATCAGCTTGCAAAACGGGGGATTAAGGTTAAACTCTATGAGATGAGACCAGTTAAAAATACTCCAGCACATCATACAGATAAATTTGCTGAACTTGTTTGCAGTAACTCATTTAAATCCAATCAGCTTGAAAATGCAGTGGGATTATTAAAAGAGGAGCTTAGAATTTTAAAATCAGTTATTATGGAATGTGCAGATGCAAATAGTGTTCCTGCCGGTGGAGCATTAGCTGTGGATAGAGATAATTTTTCAAATTGTGTAACAGAAAAAATTTATCTTGAAAAAAATATAGAAATAATAAGGCATGAGGTTACTGATATAAATCCTGATGAATTTACGATAATTGCTACAGGCCCTTTAACTTCAGATTTATTGTCTGAAAAAATCATGACTTTTACAGACAGTGAGCACCTTTATTTTTATGATGCTGCAGCTCCTATTGTGGAGTATGACAGTATTGATATGGGAAAAGCTTTTAAGGCATCAAGATATGGTAAGGGAGAGGCTGATTATATTAATTGTCCAATGACTAAAGAAGAATATGAGCTTTTTTATAATGAGCTTATAAATGCAGAAATGGCTGAAACTAAAAGCTTTGAAAAGCAAAATGTTTTTGAAGCTTGTATGCCTATAGAGAAAATGGCTGAAAGAGGTAGGGATACTTTACTTTTTGGCCCATTAAAACCAGTGGGTATAATAGACCCTAAAACAGGGGAGACTCCTTATGCTGTTGTGCAATTAAGGCAGGACAATAAGGAAGGGACACTATATAATATGGTAGGATTTCAAACTCATCTTAAATGGGGTGAGCAGAGGAGAGTTTTTAGATTAATTCCAGGCTTAAATAATGCTGAATTTATAAGATATGGTGTAATGCATAGGAATACTTATATAAATTCACCTAAACTTCTTTTACCAACCCTTCAAATGAAAAAGTATCCTAAGATAATGTTTGCTGGTCAAATAACAGGGGTTGAAGGGTATATAGAATCAGCAGCCATGGGAATGCTTTCAGGAATAAATATGGCTAAAATTGTTTTAGGGCAAGAACCTTTAGTATTTCCAAAAAACACTGCTATTGGTTCTCTTTCAAATTATATCTCAAGTGCTGAGACAAAAAATTTTCAGCCTATGCACATTAATTTTGGTATTATGCCTCAAATTAATCAAAAAATTAGAGATAAAAAAGAAAGAAATTTAAAAGTTTCCAAACTTTCTATTGGCTCTATTAAAAACTTTGTCGAAATTAATAAAATATTATTTGATTAATATTTTTAAATATGTTATATTGAATTGTATGAAACTGTAGATACAATTCAAAAAATTTAAATAAAACATACACATTTTGTTAACGAGAGAGGGAGTAATATGTTTAAGGCAACTACAATAGTAGCAGTAAAAAATGGTGATAAAGTTGCAATGGCAGGGGATGGACAGGTTACCTATGGTGAAAATACTATTATGAAAAGTACTGCTAAAAAAATCAAAAAAATTTATAATGACAAGGTATTAATTGGATTTGCAGGTTCTGTAGCAGATGCATTTGCTTTATCTGAAATGTTTGAGGAAAAATTGGGACAACATGGAGGAAATTTAAAGAAAGCTGCTGTTGACTTGGCAAGTGCTTGGAGAAGTGATAAGGCATTAAGAAAGCTTGAAGCACTTTTAATTGCTGCAGATAAAGAAAATTTACTCATAATATCAGGTGGTGGCGAAATTATTGAACCTGATGATAATATAGCTGCAATAGGTTCAGGCGGTATGTATGCACTATCTGCTGCAAGAGCATTAAGTAGGAATACAAATTTAGGCCCTTCAGATATTGCAAGAGAATCATTAAAAATTGCATCAGAAATATGCATTTATACTAATAGCAATATAATAGTTGAAGAATTGTAATTATAAGGAGGGATATACGTGACTGAACTTACACCAAAACAAATTGTTAATGAACTTGATAAATATATAATAGGACAGGATGAAGCAAAAAAGATAGTAGCAATTGCATTAAGAAACAGATATAGGAGAAGTCTTGTAAGCGATGACATAAGAGATGATATAATACCTAAAAACATTTTAATGATAGGCCCTACGGGAGTTGGAAAAACTGAAATTGCAAGAAGATTGGCTAAAATAGTCAATGCACCTTTTGTTAAAGTAGAAGCAACAAAATTTACAGAGGTTGGATATGTTGGAAGAGATGTAGATTCTATTATAAGGGATTTGATGGAGGAATCTGTAAGGCTGGTAAAAGAAGAAAAAATGTCTCAAACTATGGATAAAGCTTATGAAGCTGCAAAGGATAGAGTTATCGATGTACTGGCTCCCAAAGGTAAAAAGAAGGTTAATATTAAAAATCCATTTGAATATTTTCTTGGGACACAGGGGAAAGATAATACCAATGATAACAACATCAATGAAGAAAATAAATTTGATAACGCAGATGAAAGCGATATAGAGCTTAAAAGAGAACAAATTAAGGACCAACTTGAAAGCGGTCAGCTTGACAATATGATGATTGAAATTGAAGTAGAGGATAACGCTTCTGTTCCAGTAGAATTTATTTCTGGAGGCAACATGGAAGAAATAAACATGAACTTCCAAGATATGTTTAATGGGATTTTACCTAAAAAAACGAAAACTAAAAAAGTTACAGTTAAAGATGCAATTGGTTTATTTCAACAGGAAGAAGCAAGTAAATTAATTAATATGGATGAGGTATATAATGAAGCAAGAATAAGAGCAGAGGAAAATGGAATAGTGTTTATTGATGAAATAGATAAAATTGCAGGAAAAGGAAATTCCAATGGTCCGGATGTATCCCGTGAGGGAGTTCAAAGAGATATTCTTCCTATAATTGAAGGAAGTACTGTGAATACAAAATATGGCCCTGTTAAAACGGACCACATACTTTTTATTGCAGCAGGTGCTTTTCATGTATCCAAAGTCAGTGATTTAATACCAGAACTTCAAGGAAGATTTCCTGTTAATGTTGAGCTTAAAAGCTTATCAAAAGAAGATTTTAAACAAATATTAACGAAGCCTAAAAATGCATTAACTAAACAATATTATGAGCTTCTTAAAACAGAAAATATAGAAATTAATTTTACAGAAGATGGTATTGATGAAATAGCAAGCATTGCTTATGATATGAATGAGGAAAATGAAAATATTGGAGCAAGAAGACTTCATACAATATTGGAAATGGTACTTATGGATATTTCTTATGAAGCACCAGATGTTGAGGAAAAAACAATTACTATAAATAGAGAGTATGTTCGAAGTAAGGTAAATGGGGTTTACAAGTTTAATGATTTAAATAAATATATAATATAAAAATAGAAAAACAAGGGGAGAAAGAAATGGCTACATTATTAGAAAAAACGAGGATATTGAATAAAATACTTCAAAAATCTGCAACTGAACCAGTGGTATTTTCAGATATTTGTAAAACACTTGGGGAAGTTATGGGATGCAATGTTTATATTACAAGCAGAAAAGGGAAATTATTAGGCTACAGCCTACTTGATAGTTTTGAATGTCAAATGGTAATAAATAATGTGTTAACTGATCAAAAATTTCCTGAGGATTGTAATAATGATTTATTGAAAATAACTTCAACAAAATCAAATTTAAAAGCAAATGGGGAGTGTGTATTTTCATCAGATGAAAAATGTATTCATACTGATAAAATTACAACTATTGTACCTATAGTTGGCAATAGAGAGAGACTTGGTACACTTATTATGGCAAGGTTTAATAAGGAATTTACCGATGATGACCTTGTATTAGCAGAATATAGTGCTGCAATAGTTGGAATGGAAGTAATAAGATCAAAACAGGAAGAAATAGAAGAGGATGCAAGGAAGAAAGCTGTTGTTCAACTTGCAATTGGAACACTTTCATATTCAGAACTTGAAGCTGTTGAACACATATTTAGTGAGCTTGACGGCAACGAGGGGATCCTTGTTGCAAGCAAGATAGCTGATAAAGTTGGAATAACAAGGTCAGTTATAGTAAATGCACTTAGAAAATTTGAAAGTGCTGGAGTTATTGAATCCCGTTCTCTTGGAATGAAGGGAACTCACATTAGAATATTAAATGATAAATTAAAGGATGAGCTAAATAAGCTTAATGCTTAATTGTTGTACGGTGTAGTTAATAATAAACTACACCGTTTTTTACTGTTGGGACACAGAATAAGAATTAAGAATTGAGAATGATATGATCATTGGTAGGGAATGGTCTTGACCATTCCTCTATTGGGACATAATCATAAACGATACACTGAGACATTATCATAAATGAATCATATAAACATCATAGACTCATAATAGATGTATTTGACTTTATAGCCTATTTTGGATATAATTTAAAAAAGGAGGTCTGCAAAAAGATATGGAAAAACAGTCTCTTTATATTGTAGGAGAAGCCAGAACCAATGTAGAAAATGCTATTACCAAAATATATGGCTCTTTTTACATGGTATTTGAGATTGATCCTCTAACAGATAAAATTATTGATATGAACTGTACACATTCTCTGGATTTGACAGAACGCTTTATTCAAAAAATTTTTATTGGAAAATCTATTACCGCCGACTTACCTGTTCTTGAGAAAGAACTAAATAGACGATATTATGGTTCCTCAGAAAAAGCAATCGTGGCTTCGATGAAAGACGCCAGTAAAAAATATCTGGCGGCAAAAGCAAAACTCTAAATACATATAACTAAAATTTTGATTTTTGCTGCTTCATTCTGTGGATATGCTTTGCACACATATTAGAAACTTTTTGAAAACCAGCAAAGACAGGACTTTTTTGTTCTGTCTCCTGCTGGTTTTTATTTTTATTTGCGTCACATATGCAAAAATCATGAGAACTGTATAATCATCGCAGCAGCGATGTATGAATTAGCCAAATAAGAGAGGAGAATTTATATGAAAATTACTGAAGTAAAATTAGGCATTCTTTCCGTTCCCCTGCGGGTACCGTTTAAAACAGCGCTGCGCACTGTCAATAGTGTAGAGGACGTCATTATCGAGATTCATACCGATACCGGCGCTGTAGGATATGGTGAAGCACCACCGACCGGCGTCATCACAGGTGACACAACTGGTGCAATTATCGGTGCTATGAAAGATCATATCATTAAAACACTGGTAGGCCGTGATATTGACAACCTGGAAGATAACTTAAAGGCACTGAACGGCTGCATTGTAAAAAACACCAGCGCCAAAGCCGCAGCCGATATGGCACTGTGGGATCTTTATGGACAACTCTACAAAATTCCCGTTTATAAGCTTCTGGGCGGCAGTCGGAACAATCTTGTAACCGATATTACCATCAGCGTAAACGATCCGGAAGAAATGGCAAGAGATGCAATAAACGCCGTTAAGCGCGGCTATGATACCTTAAAAATCAAAGTAGGCGCCAACCCTTCACTCGATGTGGAACGTCTAATGGCCGTACGCAAAGCAGTTGGGACTAAAACTCACATCCGTATTGATGCAAATCAGGCATGGAGTCCAAAGCAGGCTGTACGGATTTTAAACGAAATGCAGGAAAAGGGACTGGATATTGAACTTGTAGAGCAGCCGGTTAAGGCACTCGACTTTGAAGGTCTTAAATATGTAACAGATCGTTCCTATGTACCGGTTCTAGCAGATGAAAGCGTCTTTTCTCCCGCAGATGCGCTCAAGATCATGCAGATGGGTGCAGCGGATCTCATCAATATCAAACTGATGAAATGCGGCGGCATTTATAATGCACTAAAAATCGCCTCAGCTGCTGAAGTGTATGGTGTAGAATGCATGATCGGATGTATGCTGGAAGCAAAGATCAGTGTAAACGCTGCGGTTCATCTTGCCTGTGCAAGGAAAATTATTACTAAGGTTGATCTTGATGGTCCTGTTCTCTGCAGCGAAGATCCTATTCTCGGCGGCGCTGTGTTTCATGAAAAGAAAATCACTGTCTCTAATGAACCAGGGCTGGGGATCAAAGGGATTCATGGTCTGCGCTATCTTAAATAAATAACCAATTGATTTTGAATTGTGTGAAGCTAATAAAAATTGCGACAAGGGAAATGCTTTAAGGATTTAAATTCATATTTAAAGTCTCAGCGTTTTGCTTTAAATCCTGTGCGTGCGTATGGGTAGGACAGGCAGTAACTGCTTAATTGGGGAAACCCCCACAGAAAAATATAGCACATCTTTATCTATACTAAAATATAAAAATAAATAAAGTTATAGCAGTGATTTAACTGACTATAAACTAATTATACGAGGTGAGAAAAAAATGATTACAAATGGCTTTACTTACATAGCATTTTTAATGTTTATTGCAGGTGCTTTATTGGCTGCCGAAAAATATGGCAAATGGAAAGTTTTTAATTACGTTCCGCCACTTGTTTGGATTTACGTGCTGAACATGGTATTCTGCACCATGGGATTATATAAATCCGATGCTTGTGCCCAAACCTATTCGGCTTTAAAGAACAATTTGCTATATGCTATGATCTTCGTTATGCTGCTGCGCTGCGATTTTCGTAAGCTTGCAAAACTTGGCGGCCGTATGTTGGCTATCTTCTTTGCCTGTTCCGCAACTCTGTTCGTCGGATTTGTCGTCGGCTACCCGATTTTTAAGGGTATGCTTGGCAAGGATACATGGGGAGCTGTTGCAGCACTGTATGCTTCATGGGTTGGCGGCTCCGCAAACATGGCAGCTATGCAGGCCGCTTTGCCGGTAGATGCCGGTGCTTACAGCTGTGCTCTGGCTTTGGATACTGTTTGCTATTCCGTATGGATTGCACTCCTTTTGATGGCTGTTAAATATGCAGACAAATGGAACAATGCGGTCAAAGCGGACACTTCCAAACTTCAGGCTGTTGCCGACGCCGCAAATGCGGAAGTCGCAAAAGGCAAAAAGAAGGCAAGTGCCAATGATTGGATTTTCCTAATAGGCTTATCTTTGGTGGTCTCCGCATTTTCTCAGGTAGTCGGTACATCACTGAATGGCGCTTTAAAATCCGTAGGGTTGGGGATGTTCGATAAAGGTACATTGACAACATTATTTGTCACGATTTTAGGCCTTATTTGTGCCCTCACCCCTCTTGGCAAACTGCCTGCGGTAGAAGAACTATCCAACGTTTATTTGTATACCGTTGTTTCCCTTTTAGCTTCTACTGCTTCAGTTTCAGATTTACTTTCCGCTCCAATGTGGGTTGTCTATGGCGTTTTCATTTTGGTTATACATGTGGTTCTCATGTTCTTGCTTTCCAAAGCATTTCATTGGGACCTGTGCATGGTTTCCACAGCCTCCCTTGCCAACATTGGAGGATCTGCCTCTGCACCGATCGTTGCTTCTGCATATGATCCATCTTATGCCGGCATTGGCGTTTTAATGGGTGTTCTTGGCGCGGCGGTCGGCAATTTCTGTGGCTTGGGTGCCGGCGTAGTTTTGAAAATGCTGGCTTGACATTTTTTAACGAAGCACATCTTGATTTTATAAACGAGAAACGCCCTTTATGGTTAACTTCCAGTAAAGGGTGTTTCTCTGTCTGGTAAAAGCTTTATCAAGAGGGTAGGGAATTACAGATGGTAGCCATCGGATAAGGTGATTCTTAGACTCAGGTGGAGTTTGATTATAAGGAATACCTTTCTCCATCTGAGCCTTAGAAAAGCCGATCCAGGGGCATAGCGTCTGTTATTTCCTGCATTAAGCGGGATATTACAGATGGTAGCCATCGGATAAAAGTTATGCAGAAAGGAGGGGTTACTTAAATGACTGCACAGGAACTACTCAAAAAGGAAATTAAAGCCTTTATCAAAACACAAAGTGGAAACATTGCGGTTTCCTTCTATGATTTGAATGAAAAATCCGGCTTTTCAATAGACGGAGAAAAAAGGATGCTCTCTGCAAGTACAATCAAACTGGTGATCATGGCAGAACTTATGCGCCGTGTTCATATAGGGGAAATTTCTCTGGAAAATAAAATTACAGTAACCGTTCAAATGAAAACAGGCGGTGATGGAATTTTAAAAGAATTAGAACCTGGACACTCCTTTACAATCAAAGAACTCCTCACGCTGATGATTATTATCAGCGATAATGAGGCAACCAACATTCTGATTGATTTTCTGGGCATGGAATCCATCAATCAAATGGCACAAGCCATGCGCCTCAAACAAGCACACTTAGGACGTAAAATGATGGATAGCGAAGCTAAAAAAGCTGGCCATGACAATTATATCTGTGCTGAAGACATCAGGGATATTTTAAAAAGCATCTATGAGGGTACCTGTATTGATGGCAAATCTTCTAAAATGATGCTGAATATTTTAAAACATCAGCAGCAGTCCGGCCGGCTGCAGCTTTATCTCCCAGAAGAAGTGGAAGTTGCTCATAAATGTGGTGATCTCGATTGTTTGGAAAATGACGGTGGAATCTTTTTTCTCCCAAAGCATCCTTACATTTTAGTAGTGCTGACAAACGAAATGCCTACAAATAAAGATGGTAGGGAAGCAATCGGCAAAATTTCATGGATCGTTTATCAGGC
>ENA-UOOE01000653-UOOE01000653.1-fermentation-metagenome-genome-assembly--contig:-NODE-653-length-32744-cov-4.513384_pt1 | contig 32744 bp, 27 predicted proteins | sample MGYA00245776_ERZ724021 | MGnify/ENA primary metagenome ERZ724021 (study PRJEB28704, sample SAMN03018321) | fermentation metagenome | biome: anthropogenic terrestrial biome; feature: soil; material... | reverse complement strand
ATGATATCATCGGTACTCGAAAGCGACAAACTCCCGTGGCCAATACAGAGGCGTTAATCTATCAAATAAACGCCGCTGCATTCTGTTTTTCAACATGCACAACCATGCAGCCGTTCGGTTTCTGTCAAAAAGCAGCCGACAACACTACTACTTTGCTGCTTTTGCGGCGCCGGCTTTGGGCCTTTTTGCGCCGTATTTGGAACGGCCCTGCATACGTCCGGTTACACCTTGTGTATCCAGCGTCCCACGGATAATATGGTAACGGACACCAGGCAGATCCTTAACACGACCACCGCGGATCATCACTACACTGTGCTCCTGAAGATTGTGGCCAACACCCGGAATATAGGCACTGACTTCAATTCCATTGGAAAGCCTGACTCTTGCGACTTTTCTGAGGGCAGAATTCGGCTTCTTCGGGGTAGCAGTCTTTACAACAGTGCAAACACCGCGCTTCTGTGGAGAATTCTGGTCAACCGGAATTCTCTTCTTGGAATTCCAACCTTTTAGAAGAGCCGGAGCCTGCGGCTTTCTTGCCGCCACCTGTCTTCCTGTCTTAACCAACTGATTAAAGGTAGGCATAGTACACCTCCTCACATAATTATTTATGTTAAGCGGCAAAATGCCGCATAACAACAAACTAAACGCCTGCTTAACCGTTTACACGGAAAACATGCCGTCACAATTCGTTAGTATAGCACTATCCCTCATTGTTTGTCAAGTTTCCGCCAGCCGGTTCTATTTCTGTCGCGTTATAGCACTTCATACCGGTTCCAGCAGGGATCAGCTTCCCGATAATGACATTTTCCTTAAGGCCGAGCAGCGGGTCAACCTTGCCTTTGATTGCAGCATCAGTCAGCACGCGTGTTGTCTCCTGGAACGATGCAGCGGAAAGGAAGGAATCCGTTGCAAGCGAAGCCTTGGTAATACCCAGAAGCACCGGCGACGAAGTCGCTTCCTTCAGGCCTGTTTCACCTGCGGCAATTCGGTTGCGCACGATTTCATTTTCCTCTTCCAGTTTATTTTTCTCAACCAAGGAGCTAGGCAGAAGCGTCGTATCCCCCGCATCTTCAACACGGACTTTTTTAAGCATTTGGCGAACAATTACTTCAATATGCTTGTCGTTGATATCAACGCCCTGCATCCGGTAAACTTTCTGGACCTCATCAATCAAATAGTCCTGAACTGCATGGATACCCTTTATGGCAAGAATATCATGCGGGTTAACCGAGCCTTCTGTCAATCGGTCACCTGCCTTAATTTCATCGCCTTCCTTGACAATAATACGCGAGCCATACGGGAGCAGATAAGACTTGCTCTCACCTGTCTCTGCATTGGTGATGACTGCATGGTGACTCTTTTTAACTTCTTCAAAGGAAACTGTTCCGGCTATTTCACTGATAATCGCAAGGTGTTTTGGTTTACGTCCTTCAAAAAGCTCTTCTACACGGGGAAGGCCCTGTGTAATATCTTCGGCATTGGCCACACCGCCGGTGTGGAATGTGCGCATGGTAAGCTGTGTGCCAGGTTCACCAATGGACTGCGCAGCAATAATGCCAACAGCCTCACCGACTTTCACGGGCTTTCTGGTCGCGAGGCTCTCACCATAGCACTTCCTGCAAACACCATGTTTGGAGCGGCAGTTTAAGATAGAGCGAACGCAGATGTGGGTAACACCATGCGCCTCAATCAAGTCTGCATCGGCATCATCCACCATCTTATCTTTTGAAACAAGGACTTTTCCGGTTTTCTCATCGACGAAATCCTTGACCAAATAGCGCCCGATCAGACGTTCATGGAACGGCTCAATCACATTGTCACCGTCTTTGATGTCAGCTACCTCAAGACCATCGGTTGTGCCACAGTCATCCTCACGGATAATGACATCCTGGGAAACATCGACAAGCCGCCTCGTCAGATAACCTGAATCTGCCGTGCGCAGTGCTGTATCGGCAAGGCCCTTTCTGGCACCGCGGGATGAAATAAAGTACTCAAGGATATTGAGGCCTTCACGGTAGTTGGAACGGATAGGAATTTCAATCGTCTTGCCGGATGTGTTCGCAATCAGGCCACGCATACCTGCCAACTGGCGAATCTGGCTCATGGAACCGCGGGCTCCGGAATCAGCCATCATGAAGATTGGGTTGTAGCGGTCAAGGTTCTTTTGCAGAGCAATGGAAACATCATCCGTTGCCTTGCTCCATGTCTTCAGGACAGCATTATAGCGCTCTATGTTGGAGAGCAGGCCCATCTTGTACTCTTCGGAAACTGCATCGATTTTTTTCTCTGCAGCATTGATAATGCTCGCCTTCTGTGGTGGAATCGTTGCATCACTGACGGAAACTGTAAGGCCACTTTTCGTGGAATACTTGTAGCCCTGAGCCTTGATCGCATCCAAAACCTCGCTCGTCCGCGGGACACCATGGACATTAATGCAGCGGTCAATAATCTGGCCAAGCTGCTTCTTTCCAACGAGGAATTCGATCTCCAAACGGAATTTATTCTCCGGTTTAGAACGGTCAATAAAGCCAAGGTCCTGCGGAATCGGGCGGTTAAAAATCATCTTTCCAACTGTTGTCTTAATAATAGCGGATTCTTTTTTGCCGTCTTGTTCAATTGTCCTGCGGACTTTAATTTTTGCATGCAAACCAATAACATGCTGGTCATAAGCCATAACAGCTTCATCAAAATTACGGAATGCCTTGCCTTCTCCAGGCTCACCGTCCTTGTCAAGTGTCAGATAGTAGGAGCCCAAAACCATATCCTGAGTTGGGACTGTAACAGGGCGTCCATCAGAAGGCTTCAGCAGGTTGCCAGCCGCCAGCATTAGGAAGCGGGCTTCTGCCTGGGCTTCTGCTGAAAGCGGCACATGGACAGCCATCTGGTCACCATCAAAATCCGCGTTGTAAGGAGTGCACGCCAGCGGATGAAGCTTTAGCGCACGCCCTTCCACAAGGACGGGCTCAAAAGCCTGAATACCGAGGCGATGCAGCGTAGGGGCACGGTTCAGAAGAACCGGATGGTTTTTAATTACAACTTCCAGTGCATCCCAAACTTCTGGGTTTGCACGCTCAACTGCTTTGCGGGCTGCTTTAATATTGCCAGACACACCGGTTTCTACCAGGCGCTTCATTACAAACGGTTTAAAAAGCTCCAGTGCCATTTCTTTTGGAAGGCCGCACTGGTACATTTTAAGGTCAGGTCCAACAACAATTACGGAACGGCCGGAGTAGTCAACGCGCTTACCCAGTAAATTCTGGCGGAAGCGGCCCTGCTTGCCTTTCAGCATATCAGAAAGGGACTTCAGCGGACGGTTGTTTGGCCCTGTAACCGGGCGGCCACGGCGGCCGTTGTCAATCAGCGCATCAACTGCCTCCTGAAGCATACGCTTCTCATTGCGGACAATGATGTCCGGCGCATTAAGCTCCAACAGTCGCTTCAGGCGGTTATTACGGTTAATAACACGGCGGTAAAGGTCATTAAGATCAGAAGTTGCAAAGCGGCCGCCATCAAGCTGAACCATTGGACGGAGATCCGGCGGGATGACTGGGACACAGTCCAGAATCATCCATTCCGGACGGTTTCCGGAAAGCCGGAAAGCCTCCACAACATCCAGCCGTTTGAGAATACGGACACGTTTCTGACCGCTGGCATTGGTAAGCTCTTTCTTTAACTGTCCAGAAAGTTCATCAAGGTCAATCTCGGTAAGGAGTTTCTTAATGGATTCTGCACCCATACCGGCCTGAAAATCATCTTCATATTTTTCGCGCATGTCACGGTATTCTTTTTCAGTGAGTAACTGCTTTTTTTGCAGCTCCGGCACATTGCCCGGATCCGTGACGATATAAAGTGCAAAGTAAAGTACTTTTTCAAGCATCCGCGGGGAAATATCAAGCATCAGGCCAATACGGGATGGAATCCCTTTAAAATACCAAATATGGGAAACCGGAGCGGCAAGCTCAATATGGCCCATCCGCTCACGGCGCACTTTAGCGCGCGTGACTTCTACACCGCAGCGCTCACAGATTTTACCTTTGTAGCGGATTCGCTTATATTTGCCGCAGTGACATTCCCAATCTTTTGTCGGGCCAAAAATGCGTTCGCAGAAAAGGCCGTCACGCTCCGGCTTGAGTGTGCGGTAATTGATTGTTTCTGGTTTTTTGACTTCGCCGTAAGACCATTCACGGATTTTTTCCGGTGAAGCAAGTCCAATCTTTATGGATTCAAACGTGTTGTTTTCCATGCTCTGGCCCCTTCCTGTCAGACTTTATCGTCATCGGCGTCAAAATTCAGTGTCTCATCTTTCTCGAAAAGCTTGTCGTCAGAGTCCGTTTTTTCTTCGCCGTCATCAATATCACCAGCATAGCCGTCAGAGTCTTCGTTTCCGATTTCTTCATTTTCTTTGCCGTCTTCATTCTTTTCGATGCCTGGCTTATTCGCGTCATTCACCGTCGGGCCCGGCTCCTCATAGTTGCTGTCCTGCGGATTGAATCCAACATCGTCATCGAGGTCCTCGCGAAGGTCAATTTCTTCATTATTTTCGTCCAGGACTTTGACATCCAGTGCAAGAGATTGCAACTCTTTTATCAGCACCTTAAATGACTCTGGAATGCCAGGTGTCGGAATGTTCTGTCCTTTTACAATCGCCTCGTAAGTCTTGACACGACCGACAACATCGTCGGACTTAACCGTAAGGATTTCCTGGAGAGTATAAGCGGCGCCATAGGCTTCCAAAGCCCAGACTTCCATCTCGCCAAAACGCTGGCCGCCAAACTGGGCTTTGCCGCCCAGAGGCTGCTGGGTAACAAGGGAATAAGGGCCTGTAGAACGTGCGTGAATCTTATCATCGACCAGATGATGGAGCTTGAGGTAATACATATAACCGACCGTAATTTCATGGTCGAAATATTCACCGGTACGGCCATCTCTCAGCTTTACCTTGCCATCTGGTTTGATGCCAAGCTTCTGGCCATCCGGGGTTTTAGCAGCTTCCTTCAGACACTGGACAATATCGTCTTCCTGTGCGCCGTCAAAAACCGGAGTCATAATCTTCATGCCAAGCAGTTTTGCAGCAAGGCCAAGATGGACTTCCAGCACCTGGCCAATGTTCATGCGGGAAGGTACGCCCAGGGGATTCAGTACAATGTCAAGCGGTGTGCCGCCCGGCAGAAATGGCATATCCTCCACGGGCAGAATACGTGAAACAACGCCCTTATTGCCATGGCGTCCGGCCATCTTGTCACCTACGGAGATTTTACGCTTCTGGGCAATATAGCAGCGGACTACCTTGTTGACACCAGGGCTCAGCTCATCATGACTGTTCTCACGGGTAAAGACTTTCACATCTACCACAATGCCGTATTCGCCGTGCGGAACCCGCAGGGACGTATCGCGGACTTCGCGTGCCTTCTCACCGAAAATGGCACGCAGCAGGCGTTCCTCGGCAGTCAGCTCCGTCTCGCCTTTTGGCGTTACCTTGCCAACAAGAATATCACCCGCCCGGACTTCGGCGCCAATGCGGATAATACCACTGTCGTCAAGATCGCGGAGCAAATCTTCATTGACGTTTGGAATATCACGGGTAATTTCCTCCGGTCCAAGCTTTGTATCACGGGCTTCGGTCTCATACTCCTCAATGTGAATCGAAGTGAAAACATCCTCACGGACAACCCTTTCACTGATGAGGACTGCATCTTCGTAATTGTAGCCTTCCCACGTCATAAAACCAATCAGGACATTCTTGCCAAGACTGATTTCACCGTCTTTTGTGGCGGGTCCGTCGGCAATTACGTCACCGACATTGACGCGGTCATTCACGGAAACAACCGGGACCTGATTAAAGCAGGTACCCTGGTTGGAACGCAGAAATTTGGTAATATGGTAAATATCGGTCTGTCCGTCGTCTGTTGTGACCTTTACCTCATTGGCACTCACACTCATCACAACGCCTGGATGCTTTGCAAGGATGCAGACACCAGAATCGACGCCGGCCTTATATTCCATACCGGTCCCAACAATCGGGGATTCTGTCTTAAGCAGCGGCACAGCCTGCCTCTGCATATTGGAGCCCATAAGGGCACGGTTTGCGTCATCATGCTCAAGAAATGGAATCATTGCTGTTGCAACAGAAACAACCATTCTTGGCGAGACATCCATAAAATCAGCTTTTTCACGTTCTACTTCGACAAATTCGTCACGGTAGCGGCCATTGACCTTCGCATGAAGAAAATGTCCTTCCGCATCAAGCGGTTCATTAGCCTGAGCAACAACATAATTGTCTTCCACATCGGCCGTCATATAGACGACTTCCTTGGTGACAACCCCGTTCTTTTTGTCGACACGGCGAAATGGAGCTTCCACAAAGCCATATTCATTGATTTTTGCAAAAGTGGCAAGATAGGAAATCAGGCCGATGTTCGGGCCTTCTGGCGTCTCAATCGGGCACATGCGGCCATAGTGCGTATAGTGAACATCACGGACTTCAAATCCTGCACGGTCCCGCGACAGCCCGCCGGGGCCCAAAGCCGAAAGACGGCGCTTGTGCGTCAGTTCGGCAAGCGGATTCGTCTGATCCATAAACTGTGAAAGCGGTGATGAACCAAAGAACTCCCGGATAGCTGCCACAACCGGGCGGATGTTAATGAGGGAATGCGGCGTGAGGGTCTCCAGATCCTGTGCCTGCAGAGTCATGCGCTCACGGATTACACGTTCCAGACGGGAAAAGCCAATGCGGAACTGATTTTGGAGCAGCTCGCCGACAGAACGGATGCGGCGGTTCCCCAGATGGTCAATATCATCAAGGTTACCGAGACCCATAGCAAGGCAGTTAAGATAATTGATGGAAGCAAAAATATCATCAATCGTAATGTGTTTCGGGATCAAATCGTCAATACGTGCGCGAAATTCCTCCTTGATTTCATCATCATTGGAGGTCGAGTCGAGGATTTCGCGGAGAACAGAGTAACAGACACGCTCCCTGACTCCGCATTCCGCTTTCGCATCAAAATCGACATATTTAGAAATATCGACCATGCCATTTGAAATTACATTGACTTCCTTGTTATCGTCACCAACCGATACATAAACAGCTTTCACGCCGGCATTGTCAATATCTTCAGCCTGCTCGTGGGAAATGACTGTGCCTGCTTCCGCCATGACCTCGCCTGTAGACGGGTTCGCAATGGGGCGAGAAATCTTCTGGCCGGAAATACGGCCGGCAAGGTTCAGTTTCTTGTTGTATTTGTAACGGCCAACACGAGAAAGATCATAGCGCCGGGAATCAAAGAACAGGCCGTTCAAATGAGCTTGTGCACTTTCAATGGTAGGCGGCTCGCTTGGCCTTAATTTACGGTAAATTTCAAAAAGGGCATCTTCCATGGTCTTGCATGGGTCTTTCTCAATGGTCGCATTGAGGCGGTCGTCATTACCGAAAAAGTCGCGGATCTGTTCATCCGTGCCGAGCCCAAGCGCCCGGATAAACACTGTAACAGGAATCTTGCGGTTCTTGTCAATGCGGACATAATAGACATCGTTTGAATCCGTTTCATACTCCAGCCATGCGCCACGGTTTGGGATTACCGTTGTGCTGAAAAGCTCCTTGCCTGTTTTGTCATAATCCATCTTATAATAGACGCCCGGCGAGCGGACCAACTGGGAAACAATTACACGCTCTGCGCCGTTAATGACAAAGGTACCACTTTCTGTCATAAGCGGGAAATCACCCATATAGACTTCCGATTCCTTGATTTCGCCGCTCTCCTTATTTAAAAGGCGTGCAGTAACCCTCAGCGCAGCCGAATAAGTGGCATCCCGCTCCTTGCATTCTTCAACGCTGTAATTGGGCTTGTCGGAGTCCAGTTTATAATCCACAAAGTCCAACACGAGGTTGCCGGTATAATCGGTAATGCCTGAAGCTTCCTTCAGCACTTCTTTGAGGCCTTCATCAAGGAACCACTGGTAAGACTTTTTTTGGACCTCAATCAGGTTCGGCATATCCAGGACTTCTTCAATACGTGCAAAGCTCATGCGCGTATTTTTGCCGACCTTTACCGGTTTGACATTCACCATCGGCTCAATCACTCCATTCATAATTTACGTTCTGCCGCCAGATTCCGGCGTGGAATGGATCGAATCCATTGATGTTTTCAAGATGTTCTTGCCTTTTTGAATCGTATGTGCTATGATAAAAACGAACCAAAAACAGGCATATAAATCTATGATGATGCAGTATATTATTTTATAACAATAAGAAGGCGAAGTCAAGCCTTTTTCGTTTTTTTGTCTTTTTTCTGTGAAATTCTGGCAGAAACAAGTAATCCGGCACCGCTTGGCGCCGGATTTTTTCTATGTATTTAAAAAATCCGCTTCTGAATTATAACTCTGGTTTCTTTTCTTCCTTACCCTGGTTACCATGATCTAGGGAAGCAAATGTATAGGCATCCAGCCGTTGGCGCACAAGCTTTGAAATTTCATCGTAGATTTCATGGAAACGGCAGCTTGTTGTATGGGTACAGTTATACTCATCCTGCTGGCAGCGGTTGAGCATATATGGACCTTCCACCGATTCAATTACTTGCCGAAGCGTGATTTTATTTGCACTGCGGGAAAGTGCATAGCCGCCGTGGGCACCTTTATAAGAAACAATTAAACCGTCCGTTACCAGTTTCCGCAGAATTTTCAGAGCAAAGCGGAGCGGAACCTGCGTTTCCCGGGAAATAGAATGGGCATCCATCTTATGCTCGGACCTGGCAAGCGTGTCCACAATGCGGACCGCATAATCCGCTTCAAGTGTCATTACCATCTTAAAGGCACCTCTTCTAATCCAGGAAATCTTTCAGTTTTTTACTGCGGCTCGGGTGACGGAGCTTGCGCAGTGCCTTCGCCTCAATCTGGCGGATACGCTCCCGTGTGACATTAAATTCCTTGCCGACTTCTTCCAAAGTGCGGGAGCGGCCATCCTCAAGGCCAAAGCGCAGGCGCAGGACTTTTTCTTCGCGCGGGGTAAGCGTGTCCAGCACATCGGCAAGCTGCTCCTTTAAAAGCGTATGGGAAGCTGCATCCTGCGGAGCGGGCGCATCATCATCCGGGATAAAGTCACCAAGGTGGCTGTCCTCCTCTTCGCCAATAGGCGTCTCAAGCGAAACCGGTTCCTGTGCAACGCGCATGATCTCGCGTACTTTGTCTGTTGGCATGTCCAGTTCGGCAGCAATCTCTTCTGCCGTTGGCTCATGGCCGTTCTGGTGCAGGAGCTGGCTCGAAACCTTTTTCACTTTGTTGATGGTCTCAACCATATGAACCGGGATGCGGATTGTACGCGCCTGATCCGCAATCGCGCGGGTAATAGCCTGACGGATCCACCATGTTGCATAGGTGGAAAATTTAAACCCTTTGGTGTAATCAAACTTTTCTACAGCCTTAATAAGACCGAGGTTGCCTTCCTGAATCAGGTCAAGGAACTGCATCCCACGTCCGAGGTAACGTTTTGCAATGCTGACAACAAGGCGAAGGTTTGCTTCCGCAAGTCGCTTCTTTGCAGCTTCATCGCCGTTTTTGATCCGCACTGCAAGGTTGATTTCCTCTTCTGGCGTCAGCAGGGGTACACGTCCAATCTCTTTGAGGTAAACCTTTACTGGGTCATCAATAGCGATTCCCTCGCTACTGAGAGCAGTTTCAAGGGCCTTGGATTCTTCCCCGCTCTGTGCATCGGTGTCAAGATTATCTATGGAATCGTCACCGAAATCCTCAACGATTTCAACCCCCTGTGCTTCCAGAGTATCATAGAATTTTTCGATTTGCTCCGGCTCAAAATCCAGTTCACCAAGCGCGTCCAGGATTTCTTTCGTCGTAAGCTGGCCCTTGCTCTTGCCCTGCTCGATCAGTTCCCTGATGACCGTTTTCTTATCAGGCACTGCCATATTAGCCCTCCTATTTCTTATTCTGCTTCTGCCGTTTCAGGTTTTCAAGATAATTTTCTATTTCCCGTGGCAGCGCCGCAGCGGCGCTGCCTAACATTTTCTTTTCTTTTTCCTGAAGAATTACATTGATATACTCCCGTGCATCGTCCGCTCCCGCAGAAATGTCGTCACGCCGTGCAAGGATTCCGGCAAGATAAGCGGTTTCATCCTGTGTAAAAGCTGAAGAAAGGCTTGTAAGGCTTATAGATTCTCCAATTTTCAGTCTTCCCACGATTTGTTCATATACACGGCGATTAAAGCTTGTAATGAATTTTTCCGGCGGAAGGGCTCTGAAAACAGGGCCAACGCTTTCCGGATTTTTCATCAGATAGACAATAAGTGCCTCTTCAGCACTTGCAGCCCGAAGATTATCGGCTTTTTCCGGGTTAATGCTGTCCCGGTAACCAGCCGACTGACGGCGGATTTCACGGAATTCGTTTTGCCGCTGTTTTCGTTCGATCTTGCGGCTGCCAGACTCAACCTGCGCAAGTAGGGTTGAAGTTTCAATCCCCGTCTCTGCGGCAACTTTTCCGGCATAGACTTCCCGTTCCACTTTGTTTTCCAGCGAAGCCAACACTCCCGTTGCACCGCGCAGGTAGGCAACACGCCCTTCCGCAGTCTGAAGGTTGCAGCCTTCCCTTGCTTTTTTAAGACGGTATTCCACGTCGTTCCCGCAGCTTTCCAGCATCTGCTTAAAGCGCACAGGCCCGTAGGCTTTTATGTATTCATCTGGGTCTTTTCCCCCTTCAATAGTCAGGACACGCACCAGAAGGCCTGCAGCCCGCAACAGCGGAATTGCCCGGGAAGCAGCTTTCTGCCCTGGCCCGTCGGAGTCATAGGAAACAATGACCTCTTTTGCATAGCGGGACATCAGCCTCGCCTGTGATGGCGTAAGGGCGGTCCCGAGCGTTGCAACAGCGGAAGAAAAGCCTGCCTGATGCATTGAAATCACGTCCATATAGCCTTCGCAGAGAATCAGGCGGTCATGGTTTCCATTCTTGGCAAAGTTCAGTGCAAACAGCATATCCCCTTTACTGAAAACTGGTGTTTCAGAAGTGTTGAGATACTTAGGCTTGTCATCACCGAGCGTCCTCCCGCCGAAAGCGACTACATTGCCGCGAAGGTCGATAATCGGGAACATGACGCGGTCATAAAACCGATCGACGGCCCTTCCGCTGCGCCCTTGAAATGCAACATTCGCAAGAATCATTTCCTGCTGGGTAAAACCCTTTCGCTCCAAATAATTAACAAGGGCATAGCGCCCGGGCGGTGAATAGCCAAGTCCAAAATGACGGATTGTCTCCGGCTTGAGGGCACGGCGGGCAAAATACTCGCTTCCAGCCCTGCCCGCCTCGGAAGTAAGCACACCATAGTAAAAGCGAGCCGTTTCGCGGTTAAGGGAAAGGATGCGTGTCCGAAGTTTAGCCATGCCATCATCCCTGCGGCTTTCAGGAACCGTAAGCCCCGCACGCTGCGCGAGAAACCGCACTGCTTCCAGATAATCTAAATTTTCAATCTTTTCAACGAATGTAATAACATCGCCGCCCGCACCGCAGCCAAAACAGTAGAAGGATCCATTATCCGGATAAATATTGAACGACGGTGATTTTTCGCTGTGAAACGGGCAAAGGCCCACTAGATTTTTGCCGCTTCGTTTCAAAGTAACGTAATGCGACGCAATCTCGGCAAGGTCACTGCGGGCCTTTAGCTCCTGCAAAAAAGAACCCGGCAGCGGCATAATTTCACCCTCTTTCAAACACAACAGCCAGTTGTAGTTTACTGCTTCCAGGCTTTCGGAACAAAAATTGTCTCAAAGAGTTGAACCGCAAAATGATCCGTCATGCCGGCAATATAATCGCAGGCAGCACGCTCGCACCCCTCTTTTTCCGCTATCGGGCGCAAATCTTCCGGCAGGTTTTCCGGTCTCAGGGAATATTCATACAGTGCAGCAATCAAACCGGGAACCTTTTTTTCTTCAGACTTTGCATAAGGATTGCAGTAAACGTTGCTGTTCAAAAAAATGCCAAATTCCTGAAAAGCAACTTTGACATCCGGCGCCATGTCAAGCTTTTCGGGGGTACTGTGTTCCACGACGGAATGGACCAAGGTATCAATGCGTTTCGATTTGCTTGTCCCAAGCACACCGGTAATGCTTGTCGGGATATTGCTTTCCGTCAGCATACCCGCACGTTCCGCATCGTCAATATCATGGTTCAGGTAGGCAATCCGGTCCGCAAGACGAACAATGCGGCCTTCAGCGGTACTGGCCTGCGGGCCTGTGGTATGGTGAAGGATTCCATCCCGCACCTCATAGGTCAGGTTAAGGCCCTTCCCGCCTTTTTCCAGCTTTTCCACAACGCGAACACTCTGTTCGTAATGACGGAACCCTCCGGAGACAAGGTCATTAAGCGCCCGTTCTCCCGCATGGCCAAACGGTGTATGCCCAAGATCATGCCCAAGTGCGATTGCTTCCGTCAGGTCTTCATTCAATAGCAGGGCGCGCGCAATAGTCCGCGCAATCTGTGAAACTTCAAGGGTATGTGTGAGACGGGTTCGGTAATGGTCGCCTTCCGGCGAAAGGAAAACCTGTGTTTTATGTTTTAGCCGCCGGAAGGCTTTACAATGTATAATTCGATCGCGGTCGCGCTGATAGGCCGTGCGCAGGGAACATTCTTTTTCCGGGATATTACGGCCGTGCGTATATCTGGAAAGTGCTGCCCCTGGAGCTAAAATTTTTTCCTCCAGCTCTTCCGTGCGTTCCCTTACATTCATCCTGGCACCTCCCTGCCGGAAGGATTGTCCTTCTATCAAGATATACGCAAAAAGGATGCCTCTCTCCTGTTTTCAGACAAAAAAACTATAAAATCCGGTAAAATTTTTTTGCAAGTAGCTTCGCCGAGCAGTTTCCGCAGGTAGCATCCGCAAGGGCAGCCCGAAATACATTTGCCTTTTCACACGGAACATGGAAATTCAACGCAACATGCTCCCCAAATCCAGTCATGTCAACAGAACCGCCACACTCTGTAATTGTTTGTAGGACTTTTCCGTACTGACTGTAATCGCAGAAAAGTGATTCCTGCAAACAGGCACCCATCCGCACGGGTTCCGCTGCTTGCAGGGCAATGGATGCACCATGAGAATAGGCCCGGATCAAGCCGCCTGCACCGAGCAGGATACCACCAAAATAGCGCGTTACAACAACAGCCATATCTGTTACGCCGGATTTTAACAGGACATTCAAAGTGGGAACGCCTGCTGTTCCCTGCGGTTCGCCGTCATCAGAACAGTGTCTTGTCTGTCCTTCCCGCAGGACGTAGGCATAAACATTATGGGTTGCCTCTCGGTGCATTGCCCGGACACTTTGGATAAATTTCCTTGCTTCTTCCTCTGTGGTAATGGGTTTTGCCCGGCCAATAAAGCGGGAACGGCGCTCTGTAAATTCCGCCTCGGCTTCGTGCAGGATTGTACTGTATTCTTCCAATTTCAACCCCCCGGGAAAAAATAAGCGGCGCCTTTTGGGCGCCGCTTCTGCTGCCAAGAAACAGAATCACTTATCCAGGCCGTAGCGTTTCTTAAATTTATCAACACGCCCGCTTGTATCTACCAGTTTCTGCTTGCCCGTAAAAAATGGATGGCATTTTGAGCAGATTTCAACGTGAATATCTTTTTTGGTAGACCTTGTATGAATCACGTTGCCGCATGCGCACGTGATGGTTGTCTCCTGATAATCGGGATGAAGGTTCTTTTTCATAGCTGTCACCTCTTCTAATACAATCTGCTGCATAACAATGAAGATTATAACATAGCCTGGAACGGATTGCAAGAAATTTTTCCACCCGGGACGGCATCCCTGTATAAAGGACATAAGGCGTCTAAAGAGTCAATCCACGGCTTTACCTAAACTGCCAAAAGCTTCAGGAATTGCTTCGGTTAGAAAGATAGGCGACATATTCTTCAAGACACATGGAGTATTCACGCATTTTCAGGGCGTTCTCCACACCAACATAGCGAAAATGGGAGGGGTTAGGGCTGGAACCCGTAACATTCTCCTTATCTGCCGGGTAGCGGAGCACAAAGCCGTAATTCACACAGTTGCTTACAAGCCAATGGTACTGCTTTGTTGCGCTAAAATCTCCATCGCCTCCCGGACCGGCAGTAGAAAACTCAACTGCAAGGCCAGTCTGATTCTCATTGCATCCGCTCCGGCCGACTGTGGAAAGCGCTTGGTTTTCCGCAAATACTTGGGTCTTTTTCTCAGAAACTATCAGGCGCTTGACTTCAGCCTGATAAAGTTGCTCCTGCTTTTCGCCGCTGATATAACCGCCCGTCAGTTTTAGCGGATAGCCAGCTGATTTAGCAGCATCCATCATTTTTTTTAGCTGTGGTACAATATTGGAATCAACCTGAGTACCGTCAAATTCCACCAACTGTGGTTTATAATTATCCGGAATTTTTTTCCCGGAGTTAACAAGCATCAGGAAATCCGTTGCAGGTGCTTGAGAAGATGCTTTTTTAGCTAGCGCTGAGGAGACAAGCTGTGCAATTTCTTTTTTGGCCATATTCTCCTCACCTTTAAACTGCCTCCATACTAAGAAGACACCAGCCGCAACGGAAAGGCAAAGAAAGACTGCAATAACCGTCATTACAATATGCAGTTTTTTAACTTCATTGGTTTTGTGCCAGTTCAGACGGCTTTTTACCACCTTTTCCTCCCTGTTCTTCACAGCAGATTCTCCTTTCCGACGGGTTTTGGCATTTTTATTTATATTATAATAATATTATAATAGATTAGGGTAATTTGCAACAGACTGATTTTTCCTTCCCTGCGTTTTGTCTGATACCGGCTCTCATTGATTTGCAGACGGTTCCCGTGTTATGATGTTTTTGTTGCCGGTTCATTTCCGGATTCTATCCCCCCCTCCGAAAATCAGTCAACTGAAATGAGGTTTTCAACATGAGAAAAACAAAAATTATTTGTACTCTCGGCCCTTCCACAGATGATGAAAATATCCTCCGGCAGATAATGCTGAGTGGCATGGATGTTGCACGGCTGAACTTTTCGCATGGCACTCATGAAGAGCATAAACGTCGGGTTGATGCTGTAAAAAAGCTCCGGAAGGAGCTTGGCCTGCCGGTTGCCCTGATGCTTGACACAAAAGGGCCTGAAATCCGTACCGGTGACTTTTCCCACCCTGTCGAGCTGAAGACCGGAGATTCCTATACGCTGACAACACGTCCAGTTCCCGGAACGGAGAAAATCTGCTCAGTCTCCTTCAGCCGCCTGCCTTATGAAGTTGCCAAAAACTCCCGAATTTTAATTGATGATGGACTGATTGAGCTTCAAGTGGACTCGATAGCCACCACAGATATTTTCTGTACCGTTATGAATGGCGGGCAGATTTCTTCCCATAAAAGCATCAATATACCGGGAATTACCCTCTCCCTTCCTTTTATTAGTGAAAAAGACCGGCAGGACTTAGCCTTCGCCGCACAGGAAGACTTCGATTTTATTGCGGCATCCTTTACACGCAGCGCACAGGATGTCATCGGTCTGCGCAAAGAGCTGGAAAAGCTTAATTGCCACAAAATTCAAATTATTTCAAAAATTGAAAACGCCGGCGGCGTCCAGAATATCGACGACATTATCCGCCTTTCTGACGGCGTAATGGTTGCACGCGGTGACCTTGGCGTGGAAATCCCGCTCGAAGAGATTCCAATCATTCAGAAAAAAATTATCCGCAAAGCCCTCAGTGCCGGCAAGGAGGTTATTACCGCTACGCAGATGCTGGATTCCATGATTAAGAATCCGCGTCCAACACGTGCGGAAACAACGGACGTTGCCAACGCAATTTACGACGGCACAAGCGCCATTATGCTTTCCGGTGAAACGGCCGCCGGCGCCTATCCAGTCCTTGCCGTCCGTACCATGGCAAAAATTGCGGAACGCACAGAAGCGGACATTGATTATGCAGAACGGTTTCGCCGGTGTGAAATCTGCCTGCACCCGGATGTCACTACGGCAATTTCTCATGCAACCTGTACAACGGCACATGATCTCGGTGCAGCAGCTATTCTCACCGTTACAAAATCGGGCCACACGGCACGCATGATCTCCCGCTACCGCCCAAGCTGCCCAATCATCAGCGGCACAACAGACCTTACCGTTCTGCGCCAGATGAATCTCTGCTGGGGCGTTGTTCCCATCATGGTGGAAGAGCAGAACAGTACAGAAAAGCTGTTCTGCAATGTCATTAACGCTGCGGAAGGCACCGGGCTTATCAGGGACGGTGACCTTGTCGTAATTACGGCAGGGGTTCCGCTCGGCATGTCCGGCACAACAAACCTGCTGAAAGTCCAGATTGCAGGCAGCGTGCTGGTTACGGGGACCAGTGCGGTAAAGGGTTCCGTCTCTGGCAGAGTCTGTGTCTGCAAGACACCGGAAGCAGTCAAAAAGCTGTTCTCCAAGGGCGACATTCTCGTTATTCCTGATACGACAAACGAACTGCTGCCATACCTGAAATCTGCTTCCGCCATCGTGACGGAATGCGAAGGAATAAACTCCCATGCCGCCGTAACCGGGATAACACTTAACAAGCCGATTATAACCGGCGCAAAAGATGCAACCCGCATTCTGCGCAGCGGCATGACTGTAACAGTAGACGCGTCCCATGGTATTGTTTACAGTAGAAAGCAGGCATAAGGCCTTCCCTTTTCAGTGTTCCTTTTTCAGCAGCAAAAGCGCCATCAGATAGCAGGCAGCAAACAGAAGGGTAAAATTCCATTTGGAACGTAGGAGAACAAAAAGCCCCGCAGTAGCAAGTGGAAAAAGCACGCAGAAAGAAATCACCGAAACAATTTTCTCCGCCTTTTCCTGGCTCATTTTCAGGCAAAGCAGGGAATAGAGTGCCTCACCTCCATCAAGCGGCGCAATCGGGAGAATATTCAGCGCAAACAACAGTAAATTAGCTGCCGGATATGGATTGGTATCCCCGCAAAAGCAGCAGCAAAGGCCAAACGCTGCCAGATTTGCAAGCGGTCCGGCAAGGGAAACCAGGGCATCCCGGCCATAACTGCGATTTTCCCCCGGCCGGACAATATCAATGCCAAATGCCGTAAAGCGGATTTCACGGGGCATTTGCCCCGTGAATTTCATTACAGCAAGGTGTGCAGCCTCATGGAACGCAGCACACACGAGCCCGGCAGCCACCGTTCCGCTCTGGTCAAGGGTAAGCAGCAAAGCGACAGCCGCCAGGAATGGAACTCCAACGGAAACGCGGCATCTGCCAACACAAAATGTCACAGGGCGGTTTTTCCGCTGACTGAACGGGATTCTGCGGGTGAAGACACGCTGGACTGCGAGCTTTCAGTTGACGACGAGGCTGTTCCTGCCCCTGCCACGTGGTTCCACAGCCCGACGACGGTATGTTTTACTGTACTGGACTGTTCTTCAGTAATCAGGGAATCATTTACTGCTGAGAAATACCATGCGCGCACTTTTTCATAGTCCCCGCTGCCGGAAAAGCGCAGGGCAACCGCCGCCGCAAGCACAATCAGACTTCCAATGACCTGGATCGCCGTCAAAAGTTTAGTATTGCCACGCCGTTTGTCTTTTTCGCGTTCTTCCTGCTCAAATTCACTTTCCTCGTCATCCTCTTCCTCACCATCATCTAAATAGTCTTTTCCATCTGTGTACTCATCTTTTGCGTATTCATCTTTCATCGTTCTGCACTCTCCTTGCCGACTAACCTGTACCATTCGTATGAGGCAGCAGAGCAGGACAGAACCCAGAAAGAACAAAAACCGCCGCGGATTCTCCGCAGCGGTTTATCTTTTTCCGATTCACAAGACTTACGGTTTGGAATGGATATAGGCATCAATAGACTTCGCGGCATCCTTTCCGCCACCCATTGCCAAGATAACTGTAGCGGCACCGCTTACAGCATCACCGGCAGCGAAAACGCCTTCGCGCGATGTAGCCATGGACTTGTCCTTAACGACGATGCAACCATGGCTGTTTGCTTCAAGTCCGTTTGTCGTTGTGCGAATAAGCGGATTCGGCGTGTTGCCAAGAGCCATTACGACGGTGTCAACCGGGATTTGAAAATTGGAGTCTTCAATGGGAATTGGTTTTTTGCGGCCGGAGGCATCCGGTTCACCGAGCTTCATGCGGACGCACTCAATCGCCTCGACCTTACCCTTATCATCGCCAATAATCCTTACCGGGTTGCAAAGGAGATTAAACTCGACGCCTTCCTCCTTCGCATGGTGGATTTCTTCCCGGCGGGCGGGCATTTGCTCTTCTGCCCGGCGGTAAATAATATAAACATGTTCTGCCCCGAGGCGGAGTGCCGTGCGGGCAGCGTCCATTGCAACATTTCCGCCGCCGACAACAGCCGCGTTCTTCGGGCGGATAATCGGCGTATCGTAATCCGGCCTGTATGCCTTCATCAAATTGACGCGTGTGAGGAATTCGTTGGCCGAGTAAACACCCACCAAGCTTTCACCAGGAATATTCATAAAACTCGGCAGTCCTGCGCCGGTTCCAATAAAGACTGCCTCAAAGCCATTCTCAAACAGCTCATCAACAGAAAAGACCTTGCCGATCACCATATTGGTTTCAATCTGAACGCCCTTTCCCCTCAGAGCGTCAATTTCCTTCTGCACAATTTCCTTCGGCAGACGGAATTGCGGAATGCCATACATCAGAACACCGCCGGCAGTATGAAGAGCTTCAAATACCGTAACGGAATAACCCATCGCGGCAAGATCCCCTGCACAGGTAAGGCCGGCAGGGCCGGAACCAACGACGGCAATTTTATGCCCATTCGGCTGGACACCTGCTTTTTCTTCTTTCCCATGCTTCATGTGCCAGTCCGCGGCAAAGCGCTCAAGGCGTCCAATGCCAACCGGTTCCCCCTTGATGCCCCGCACACAGTTATGCTCACACTGGTTTTCCTGCGGGCAAACGCGGCCACAGACAGCCGGCAATGAATTTGTCAGCTTAATGGCGCGGTAGGCAGACTCATAATCACCGTCTTTGATGCACTGGATAAATTCCGGGATATGCACGCCCACGGGGCAGCCTTTAACACAGGGCATGTTTTTGCAGTGCAGACAGCGCGCAGCTTCACTCTTTGCCATTTCTTCCGTGTAACCGAGAGCGACTTCATTGAAGTTATTTCTGCGTATTTCAGGATTCTGTTCGGGCATTGGAGTCTTTTTCGGATTCATATCAGGCATGGCTGATTCCCTCCATCAAATGACATTGATAGTCACGCGCTGCTGCACGTTCCTGTTCGGAATAGGTTTTTGAGCGTTTGATTGCCTCGTCAAAATCAACTTCGCTCGCATCAAAATCCGGGCCGTCCACACAGGCGAATTTTGTTTTCCCTCCAACGGTAATACGGCACCCGCCGCACATCCCCGTCCCGTCAATCATAATCGGGTTCATGCTGATAATGGTCTTAATGCCATAAGGTTTTGTCACATTACTCACAGCACGCATCATGACAAGTGGACCAATGGCAACAACAAGGTCGTAATCAGCGCCATTCTCAATCTGCTTCTTTAGGGCATCCGTCACAAAGCCCTTGTTTCCGTTGGAACCATCATCCGTCATGATGATAAGATGATCCGAAGCGGCGCGCATTTCATCTTCCAGAATAATGATATCCTTGTTGCGGAACCCGGCAATCATGTCGACTTTTGTGCCCATCGCGTGCAGTGTCTTCGCCTGTGGATAGGCAATCGCACAGCCTGCGCCCCCACCAATGACGGCTGCCCGCTTGTGCCCGCTGAGCTCACTCGGCCTGCCCAGAGGGCCGGTAAAATCCTGAATGAAATCGCCGACGTTTAACTGGTCAAGAAGCATGGTTGTTTTGCCGACTACCTGATAAATAATGGTAACAGTACCCTTTTCGCGGTCGTAGTCAGCAACTGTCAGTGGGATCCGCTCCCCATGCTCATTGACACGAAGTATAATAAACTGGCCAGCTTTTGCTTTCCGTGCAATATATGGTGCATCAACAACCATAAGAGTCATGGAAGCATTGAGTTTACGCTTTTGTAAAATTCGGAACATTTTTACACTTCCTCTGTAGAAAAGTGGGAAAGTAAAAGAAAACATGTCTTTTTATTATATACACCCGTATGATAGGATTGCAACTGCTTTTAGAAAAATACGGTTCACTTTTGCTTTCCGCTTTTTTACAGGTATAGCTGGCATACATCCTGGCGTGTTCTAAATTTATTCTTCCGCCCGAATCTCCTCAACGATTGGCTCCTTGACCATCCGCCGGATGGAAGACATGCCCGCAAGGATTCCAATGCCGGAAGTAATCAGGAGGGCAAGTAGCGCCATCAGGAGCGGAGCCTGCATATTAGCAGAAATTATAGTGTGGAAAGCTTTTAGAAGCAGGAATTGAAGCGGCAGGCCAATCACGGTCCCCCATAAAGTGCCGATAATGCCATAAAGCGAGCATTCGAGAAGCAGCATCCGCCGCAGCTGCGACTGGTTCATACCTATCGCGCGCGTCATGGCAATTTCACGCCTGCGTGTCTGGAGATTGGCATGGACGGTGTTAAACAGATTGATGCAGGAAATCAGAATTACAATTAAAGTAAACCCGCCGATAAAAATTAACATCACAAGATAACTGTTCTTCATGTTGATGGTAGACTGATAGACATCATGAAACCCAAGGCCATTTTTATAGATAGCCGGCATCATCTGCCGTATTTGTTCATCCACCTGCTTTTCAGCCCCTTTGGCGTAACGAATTGCAAGGGAAATCTCAGAGTCCATTGTCTCGTGCTCGGCAGCAGCCTTTTTTACTGCCTCAGTATGAAAGCGTTTTGTGCCTCCTTCCGGGAATACCAGCACACCGCCATCAACCTGTTCGGAAAACCATGGAAGCTCCGACAGAAGCCCCGCAACCTTGACCTGAAAAGTTTCGGTTTCACTTTTCCCTTCTGTTGGGCTGACCGTCTGGTCAACGGAAAGCACTTCACCGGAACGGTAATTGGCAAAGGCTGCGCTGGCAAACCGGCCGCCGGAAGAAAACAGAGCGCTGGTCTGGCATAGAAGCGCGCCGCCGCTTTGTTTCAGCTCATCATAGGTGGGCGCTTTCCCCTGAAAATGCAGGGTGGAATAGTTTTCCCGGCTGACTTCCAGCATCCATAACTGCTGATTAATTTTTCCGGAAGACGTTTCGCTTTTTGCGCTGTTCTCACTAAATTCCCGATAAAGTTCCAGATAGCCCTGAGGTACACGGCTAAGGGGAACCTGCAGGCTCATAAAATAAACGGGCGTACGCTGCACAGCCGCAATGCCGGCCATCCCCCGTATCTTTTTTTCTGTCTCGTCAAGGGCTTGCACCGTGTCTGTTGTTCCAGCTGTTCCGGTCGAAAGTCCTGTTCCGGTCGAAAGTTCACAGTCCATACCCCCGCTTTGCCGCCAAGCTGTCTGTAAGGTGTTTCCAATGGATAGCGCAAACCCGCCTATGGTAATAAACAGGATCGCACTTACCACAACCGAAAGGACGGTTGTACGGAAACGCTTTGGATTACGGCGAATGTTTTTCGCAGCAAGCATGCCTGGAAATCCGAACAGTTTTCCAAGCAGGCGGCCCTTCCGGTTCCGGCGGATTCCGCTGTCCTGATAGATAGCGTTCCCGCGCACAGCTTCCACCATTGGTATACGCATTGCTGCGTGCACAGGCCCAAAAGCGGAAAGCAAAACGGCAACCAGGCTGAGCACAGCCGCCAGCAAATACGGCCATATGGCTGGCAAAAAGGAAAAAAACTGAAATTCACTCGGATCAATCGAACGAACTATTTGAATAACAAGGGCCATTGCCCCGGTTCCTGCCAAAAGGCCAAATGGCAATGCAATGCACCAGATACACAACCCTTCCGACAGAATCAGCCCGCGAATATGGGCCGGCGCAGCACCCAGGCAGCGCAGCGTACCAATCTCGCTGATTTCGTCCGCGACCGACATGGCAAACGAATTCCGGATTACCAGAGCCGTGATGGCCAGGATAATGGCGGCTAAAATCAGGAACGTCGTGATAACGGCTGTTTTTACTTTCGTTGAGACGGACTTCCCCATCCATTCTACAATCCCATTTTCATGGACATTTGCCTTCCCAATTCCGCAGTCTGCCGCCGCCTTTTTCGCGGAAGCTGGGAAATTCAGTCCCGACTTGACCTGTGCATAAACGCTGTAGGTATGTTCACCGACAGGGTTCAGTGTAACGGCAGATTCAATATTCTGATACTCATACAATCCTTTGCGGAAAAAGCCGACAACTGTAAAAGTCCGTTTGCTTTTCTCTGAAAAAGTGCCGTTATTCTGTGCAGTAAAAATTGTGCTGTCTGCGGAACCATCAGAGCCTCCCGACGCACCATCCGGGACAAGGGTCCCACAGGGAAGCGTAATGGTATCCCCTATGGCAACATGAGAGAACAGAGCCTTGGCCGAAGTGGAAAGCATAACTTCCCTGCCGTTTTTGGGGAACCTCCCCTGTGTAATGGTATCCGGCATCATGGAAAGCGCTGCCGAGTCAAATTCGTACAGTGGAATTGTTTCGCTCGCCCTGCCTTTTTCGCCGATTTTCAATACGGTATCTTTCGCCTCAATCCCGGCCTTCTGGAATAAAACATTACTTTTCAATCTGTTGGCCAGCGCCAGGGTATCGGCACCATCTATTTGATAATGCCAGCTGCCGCTTTCCACTGTGGCCTGTTTTAGCCTCATGTTCAGGAAGCTTGAAATCAGGAGTCCCGTCCCGGCAACCAGTGCAATTGCCAGCGCCACTCCTACGATGGTCAGGACAGTGCGCCGCCTCTGGACGTGAAGATACCTCTTTGCAAGAGAGAAAATGTTCATTTGAGCTTTCCTCCCCCGGTGATGCGACCGTCCTGCATCATAACGACCCGGTCAGCCTGTGCGGCCACCGAAGGATCATGGGTAATCAGGATCAGCGTTTGTCCGTATTTCCTCACCGAACTTTTGAGGAGGGCTAGAATTTCCCGACTGTTCTGGGTATCCAGGTTTCCAGTCGGCTCATCGGCAAATACAATGGAAGGTTTATGGATAATTGCCCGCCCGATGGCAACCCGCTGCTGCTGTCCTCCGGAAAGCTGGCTGGGCAGGTGGTTCCGGCGCTCCGAAAGGCCGAGAGCATGAAGCAACTCATTCAGAAATGTCTCATCGACCGGCTGCCCATCCAGCATCAGTGGGACGCGGATGTTTTCCTCCGCCGTCAGGACAGGGATTAAGTTGTAAAACTGAAAAACGAACCCAATTCGGCGCCTCCGGAAAGCGGCAAGTTCCTTTTCCTTTTTGCGGTAGATGTCCTGCCCTTCAATCCACACTGTGCCGGAAGTTGGAAGGTCTACGCCACCAAGCAGATGCAGCAGCGTGGATTTGCCGCTGCCGGAAGGCCCTGTTACTGCGACAAATTCCCCCTGCTCTGCCTGAAAATTAACGTTTCTGAGCGCGTGCACGGCGGTTTCACCTTTGCCATAGACTTTGCATAGCTCATGCGCTTCAATAACACTCATGAGAAATCCCCTTTCTTTCTTCTGTCAGGACTATTTTCTCATGTCAGTCTTTATTTCAGGTGAATTTTATCTTAAGATTTCTTAAGGTTCACGCCATCAGACGAATGCCATCCTTTTAAAAAAGTAACCGTGAAAATGCTGCCTTTTCCCAGACTGCTCTGCAAAAAGATATCTCCGCCATTTTTCTCAATAATCTCTTTGGCAAGGGAAAGGCCGATTCCTGCGCCAGCGCTGTCCTTTTTCCTGTCCTTCCGATAAAAGCGTTCAAAGGCATGAGGAATTTCTTCGCTCGCCACGCCTTCGCCATCGTCTTTTACACACAGTTCGACTGAGAGCGGTGTCTCATCCGCTGCAACAAGGATATGGCCGCCGGAATGAGTGTGCTCCAGCGCGTTTTTAATCAGGTTGCCTACCGCTTCCGCTACCCAGTCTGCGTCATGGGAAAAACGGATTTCGGCCGGAACCTGGACCGCAAGCTCTACACCCTTCTGGACAGCAGGTTCCCGGAATGGCGCAGCGGCCAGCTCTACCGTGTCCAAAAGGTAAGCCGGTTTTCGGTTCATCATGACCGAACCGGCTTCCAGGCGGGCCATTTTCAGCAGGCTCTGCACCAGCCAGTTGGTGCGTTCCACCTGTTTTTGGCTACATTTTAAAAATTCATTTCGCTTTTCTGTACTCAGGCCCGGTTCCGCCAGCAGCTCATGGTACATGCTCAGGGCAGCAATCGGCGTTTTCATCTGGTGGGATATATCCGACAGCAGATCGCGGAGATATTCCTTATCTTTTTGGAGTGCCTGAGTGCGGAAACTTGTCCCCTTTCCCAGCGAAATGATGGCGCTACGGAGCACATCAAAACCGCTTTCGCCAAGGATAAGTCCATTTTCCTGCGAAAGATTTCCCGCCTCTACATGTCTAGCCAAAGCGCGCAGGCCCCGGTCGGAATGTGCAAAATAAGCAAGAAGCAGGAAAAGGGCCGTCAGATACAGCAGAGCGGCACAAGCAAAAAACAAAGTAGCCTGCACATGGAACAGGTTCCCATAATAACGGCTGACAGCGGGCGGGGTATTCTCACTATACCCGTAAGGGGAAAGCAGACGGTTCCCAGCGGCAAGGTCCTGCTCATCGATTTTTCCAGTAAAAATAGATAATTCCTGCACGGATTTCCCGCGTTCCATGCCTCCTGCGAGTGCAATGTCCTGCCGCAGCAGGCCCCGGGCAGTCTGAGTGCTGTTTTGGCAAAGCAGAAAATATCCGACAGCAGTGAGCACTGCAAAGGCAACGGTAAGGAGTAGCACGGCCATACGGGCCTGCTTATCCTTCCAAAAGGCAGTCATGATTTCATCTCCATCCGGTAACCAAGTCCGCGAACTGTCACAATAACTGCCGTGCTTTCGGCTGCTGTAAGTTTTTCCCGCAGATGTCGGATATGCACGGACAGTGTATTGTCATCAATATACTCTCCCCGGCAGTCCCAAAGGGAACTAAGGATCTGCCCGCGCTGAAGGATCCGGCCTGCGTGGCTAACCAGCATTGACAGCAGCCGGTACTCAGTGGAAGTCAGCAGTAGTTCGGCAGAGCCAACATAAGCACGCCCTTTCTCGAGATCCAGGCGAACATTTCCAAGCTGTGCAGGCGTTTCTGTACCCGACCGCCGCAACAGTGCCTTAATCCGGGAAAGCAACACATGGAGCTGAAAAGGTTTTGTGACATAGTCATCCCCACCCCCATCCAGTCCCTTGACAATATCCAGTTCATCATCACGCGAAGTCAAAAACAGAATAGGCATATCTGAACGCTGCCGGATTTCGCGGCAAAGGTCAAACCCACTGCCATCCGGCAGCATAACATCAAGCACAGCCAGGTCAAACGGTTCATTTAAAAGATTACAGGCTTCCCTTTTATTTGCCGCATGTTTTGTTTCATAGCCTTCTTCTTTTAAGGCAAACAGCAGTCCGGCGGCAAGGTCGGGGTCATCTTCCACCAACAAAATCCGCTTCATAAAAAGCCTCCGAACTCAAAAATTCATTTGAATTGCTTAAACTTCATATTATCATACATCTTTCGCCATGGTAATTCCATATAAGCAGAAACCTGTCAGGATTCTTTATTTCTTCCGACAAGACCGATGAAAAAGTCCATGTCTGGCTCCATGTTGGCTATACCTGCGTCCTGCCCAATAATACTGGCAGCAGTACACCGCACAGACAAGAACGTTTTATTTGGAAGAACATACTATATTGCAGAAAGATAACATTCACGATTTGGGGGGAGCGCAATGGAGCCGGAGAAAGCAAATCATGTTCCGGACTGTAATAATCTGCAAAACATGATTGTGTTAAAGATATTCGACCAGTGCAAAATTCAGGAATGCCAGGAATTAGGGCCTGTTATTTCGCGGGAAAACTGTGAGTACATGATTTTATCCCCATGCGATGAGGATGCAAGTCTTGCGAGGACTATCCTTCCGGGCTGCCCGATTCCTGCACCTCAGTTTACCGCCTGCATTAAAGCCGTAAAGGACAGCTTTTGTCTGACCGGCGCTGAAATTGTAAATGTCTGCCCCTCACCGATGAAAAGGGGTTATTGGAATGCCGATATTGTATTCTATTTTGATTTTGCCCTGCAACTGTTTGGCGCGAATATGCGGCCTTTAAAAATAGTCTGCTGCCCAACCACTACCAACGAAATTGGAAAAAAGAAGGACGGAAAATTCTGGATTGAAGCAGGAATATGTCTGAAAAAGCAAGTACTGCTTTACGGTGGAGAAAAACCATCCGCACAGGTTTTTTCCAACCTGCTCTGCAATGGGCACGGCTCCAAGGATCCATACTTTCTGATTCAGGCAATCGCCTATCCCGGCAAAGCGAAATTGATTGATCCGTCCTGCACAGGGAATAATCCAGACAGCTTTGCTCTTAGCGTCCGTCCCATCTGCCTGCCAAGTTGTGACTGTCGTGATCCTTCCCATAGCCCATACTGTGAACCATACTTTTTCATTTATATTGAAATCTGCCTGGGAGGTATCGTAAAGCTCATCCGCCCTGTCTGCCGGGAAGTGCAGTCAAAACCCTGCCAGAAACCAGCAGAACGCATCTCCTGCTCGGAAGATCCGTATCAGTTGTTTAGCGAGATGGAATTCCCGAACGAACAGTTTTTCCCTGAAAAACGAAAGGAATAAAAAAACAGCCGGGTTGCTTCAGCGGCATAGCCGAGTTTTTGAAGGAGCCCTGCAAGGTCAATCAGATACCGCTCCCCGCCATACTGATTAAACTGTGCTGTCAGGATGGCAATACTCTGCTTTGCCGCTATTTCGTCCCCACTCTGCCTGGCTCTAAACCATACAGAGTATCCTTCTCCCTTATCATTTCAATAATTTCTGATAGCTTTCCAGCAGGGGGAAAAGGCAGTTTTCCCAAAAAAAATGGGCCTCGATGTGCTGCTTCAGGGAAGGTTGCCTGGAGCCGCTCAGCGCTGAAAGGAGTGCCCGCTTTAAATCATCCTGCCGGTAAGGATTGCAGTAACCAGAAAGGTCTCCAAAATATTCGGCGGCGCAGCCTTCGCTTGTTGATACAATATCTGTGCCGCAAAGTCCAGCTTCCAAATTGGCAAGCCCCGACGTCTCAGCAAAGCCGCAGAGAACATGAAGAACCGCATTGGCATAAACAGTCCGGAGGCTATTTTCGTCCAGTACTCCATAGTAATGCACATTGGAGCAGCCGAGGCATTGTTCAAAATAGGAACGGCTGTTTATAGTTCCGGCTAAAACCACATGAAGTCCAAGCTGTCCGGCAACTTTGCAAAGCTCAAGCTGATTTTTTCGCGGGCAAATTCTGGCGGCGCAGAACAGATACGGCTTTAAGGAAATCAGTTTACTGTAAAAGTCGGGAGAGTTAAAAGGCTCCTCTGGCTTTGAAGTGCCGTTATAAACAAGGCAACAGGGGAATTCGCCGCCATGGTCTTTCTCCAGTGCATTCTTTTCCAGCAGGCTTGACGGGTATACCATCTGACAGCCTTTTATAATTTCCCTGCGGTAAGCTCTGTCACAGTTCCAAAGAGAAGCAGCCTGCCTGTCACCGATATACCGGTAATATTTTTGCAGGTCCCGATAAATGGGGGTAATAACAATCGGCTTGTGAAATTTCTGTGCTGTTTTAAAAAAGTGGTAAGTTTCCGTGATTCTGGTCAGGTTAAAAAGATGAACCAAATCAAAATTCTTATAGTCTGTTATTTCTCCGCAGTTGACTGTGACGGATACTCCTTTTTTTCTGAGGTAATCCGCTGTTTTCAGCAACTGTCTGGAATCGCCGGCAAAGTTTGTCAGATAATCGCCGCGGATACAAAATAGAATTCTCACTAAGCATTTACCCTCTTCCTGCTTTTCTGCTATGGAAAAAGCCATTCAATACGATATGCTGGCCGAAAAAAAATCAGAACATTTCAAAGGCAGCACGGGAAATTCCCCGTATTAGCTCAGTCTTTTTTTAAGAAGTTTCTGTTTGGTACAGAGTAAAGAAAAGAAAGGCCTAATTTTTTACAGCAATAATTGAATCTCATCAATCCATAATAAAAGGAAGGGAAGTGACTTGGGAAAATGAAAAAATTTATTGCAGCTTTATTAGTCTGCTGCCTGCTTACCACTACAGTTTCCTGCAGCAAAGGGTCCTCCAACAACAGCAGCTCTACAGAAGCACCATCAGCGAACTCATCGAAAATTGCTGTAGATGCAAATAAGAATATGGTATCAAATACCAAAAGCAGTGCCTTAAGTTCTGCTGTTAATTTGACCGGGCTGGAAAATCTGGACAATACCAAACACGGCTGGGGGCAGGGAACACAGGTCGATAAAGATAACCGTCCTATCTCCTGTACGCAGTTTCAGAACAAATATGGCAAGTACAATGCGGTTTTTATTAAAGATAACACAAAAAGAATATATCTCACTTTTGACGAAGGATATGAAAACGGATACACTTCAAAAATACTGGATTCATTAAAAGAGAAAAAAGTACCCGCTGTATTCTTTGTCACTTATGATTATGCAAAAAGGAACCATGACCTAGTCCAGCGAATGATTGAGGAAGGTCATATAGTTGGAAACCATAGCTACACTCACCCGTCCATGCCGACTCTCAGCCTTACGAAAGCAGCGGGTGAAATCACAAATCTGCATAACTATATTAAGGAAAATTTCAATTACACGATGACATTGTTTAGGCCTCCAATGGGAGAATACTCGGAAAGGACACTTGCTCTGGCACAAAGGCTGCAATATAAATCAGTTTTTTGGAGTTTTGCCTATGTTGACTGGAACCCCAAAAAACAGATGGGTTCTCAAAAGGCTTATAAAAAAATCGTGGGTGGCCTGCATAATGGTGCTATTTATCTTTTGCATGCTGTCTCAAAAGACAATACAGATATTCTTGGGGCCTTTATTGACGAGGCAAGGAAACAGGGCTATGAATTTGCAAAATTGTCTTAGGCAACCTGTCATCAGGACAAGCTTACGCTTCGGTTTCATATAGGAAGGGCCATAGCACTGATTTGTGCTATGGCCCTTCTTGAAGTATGGGAACATATGTGTATTAATGAGCAATTAAGTTTGGAAACGCTGTACGCCCTTCTTTGAGACACGGGCCAAAATCAGCGGGTGGCAAGCTGGCTTCTTTCCCCGAATTTTAATAGCATTCAGAAATGTTTTTCGCGCTGTTTTGCACAGCTCATCAGACGAAGAAGCAAACACTGCAAGCGTTTCCCCTGCCCTGACAAAATCGCCTTTCTTTTTAAACAAAGTAATACCGGCAGCATAGTCAATGGCATCGTCTTTTGTCTTGCGTCCGGCCCCAAGCTCCATGGAGGCAATTCCGCACTGTTCCGCATCCACCGCATATAGATAGCCGGATGTTGGTGCTGTAACATTGCACTTTTCTTTCGGCTGTTCAAACTTCTGGGGATCATCCAGCACAGAAGGATCGCCACCCTGCGCTTTAACCATCTCCTTTAGCTTCGCAAAGGCAGAACCACTAGAGATACTGCTTTTTGCCATGGCACGACAGCTTTCCATCTTCCCTTTCTCAGCTAAGAAAAGCATACCCGCAGCAAGTTCCGTGCAGAGCTCCGTCAAATCGACCGGCCCTTTCCCCTGCAAAGTCCGACATGCCTCCGTAACTTCCAGCGAATTCCCGATTGTCCTTCCAAGCGGCTGATCCATATCGGTCACAAGGGCAACTGTCTTCCGTCCCACCTTTTCCCCGATCGTCACCATCGTCTGTGCCAGCTTCAGGGAATCACTCACTGTCTTCATAAATGCGCCGCTTCCAGTTTTGACATCAAGCAAAATACAGTCCGCACCAGATGCAATCTTTTTGCTCATAATACTGGAAGCAATCAGCGGAATGCTGTCAACCGTTGCAGTAACATCACGCAAAGCATACAGTTTCTTGTCGGCAGGTACCAGGTTGCCGGACTGACTGATAATACTTAAGCCAACTTTGCGGACAATCTCAAGAAAATGTTCCCGACTGATTGACGTCTGCATCCCCGGAATTGACATCAGCTTGTCAATTGTTCCACCGGTATGGCCAAGGCCGCGCCCGCTCATTTTAGCTACAGGCACCCCCTGTGAAGCGACAATTGGGGCAACCACAAGTGTTGTTTTGTCCCCAACGCCACCTGTGCTGTGCTTATCCACCTTAATGCCTGGAATAGTAGAAAGGTCAGCCTTTTCCCCGGAATCTGCCATAGCCAGCGTCAAATTTACTGTTTCTTCCGGCGTCATGCCTTGAAAGCAGATTGCCATCAGTAAGGCAGAAATTTGATAATCCGGAATTTCACCAGTCACATAGCCTTTAATGAAAAATCGGATTTCCTCTGCGGACAACTCCTCACCGAGCTTCTTGCGCTCAATGATATGATACATTCTCATCTTGCCATTCCGCCTCTTTCTGGTTGCAGATTTTTTGGTCCGAAGCCAAGAGGGAGAATCTCCTTCAGCAAAAAACTCCGCGGGTGATCTATATCATCGGCAAGGATAATTTGGAAAGTATTTGGATTACAGAATTCCATCATCACTTGGCGGCAAACACCGCAGGGCGGACAGAGCTTCTTTGCCGGACTTCCCTCTTCCCCGCCAACAATGGCAATCGCTCTAAAATGCCGCTCACCTTCGCTGACTGCCTTGAAAAAAGCAGTCCGCTCTGCACAGTTTGTTGGCGTATAGGACGCTGATTCAATATTGCAGCCGGTATAGATTTTTCCATCTTCCGTTACCAGGGCTGCCCCCACGGCAAAGTGGGAATACGGCACATAAGCAAATTTTCTCGCTTTTGCCGCTTCTTGTAAAAGTTGCTTGTCATTCATTTTTTACGAGGAATCTCTTTAGGCCTTCAGGAACATCTGAACCGTCGGAATCAATCCGTAGTTGAATCGGCTTTGACAGGTCAAGACTGAAAATTCCCATAATCGATTTTGCATCCAAAATCCGCAGCCCCTGTACAAGCTCACATTCTGCTTCCATTTTTATAATTGAGGAAGAAAAATCTTTTACTTTCTGAACTGTATCAAGCAAAATTTCTGCTGTAACCATCTGAAAATGTCCCTCCTTTTTAAAGCAGCTTGCTCTTTTCGTTCACGCGGTCAATAACATTCTGCCTGAAATTGATGACACGGTGCTCATACTCTTGATCCATCAACGGAGAATGAATCATAAAATCAGCTGTCGCCCGATTATTTGCAATCGGGATATCATAGACCTGTGCAATACGCAACAGTGCCTTAACATCCGGGTCATGCGGTTGGGCTTCAAGCGGGTCCGAGAAAAAGACGACGAAATTGATAATACCCTCCACGATTTTCGCCCCGATTTGCTGGTCGCCGCCAAGCGGGCCACTGTTGTAGGCTTTTACCGGAAGGCCAGTTTTTTCTGAAACAAGCCTTGCAGATGTGCCCGTTCCACAGAGTCGGTGCTTTTTCAGAATATCCCTGTTTTCCGAACACCATTCAATCAGCTCACGTTTTTTTCCATCATGAGCAATCAGGGCAATCGTTTTTTGCTTACCAATAGTAAAAGTGATATAAGAATCGTTCATATTATTCTCCTTGCCAAGTATTCTTTTTATTCCTTTCCTAATTGCTAAAACCAAATCAATATCTGCCATTCCCCGAAGCAGGTTTTCCCCTTCTTATAAAGTATTATAACACGCTTCCCGCCGGGATTCATAAGTTTTATCACTTTATAAATTCTTCCGACTGCCCAAAAATACAAACCTTCTCAGGCTTCTTTGCTTACAAAGTTCTCTTTATTTTCTCCATCGCCATGCAATATATTTTTGAAGTACTCCACTTATTGACATCTCATATTTCTCGGCAGTTTCTGCGATGATTTTTTTAAAAATCGGGAATCCTGTCCCAAGCGGATCAGAAATTTCTCTCAAATGGCGGTCTAAGTGCTTAATGTCGAAAATTGTCATATGAATTCCCCCTGGAATTATTATAGCGTGAAATGATAATCCTGGAAGGATAAAAGTTTACAAAAATGCTACTTGTTTTCCGCCAGTTATGCTTGCCATTTGGTAAGGAGTAAATCAATCTTTCATGATTTTACTTATAAGGAATTTTTGCAAAATTCGGGATCTACGACAATTTAGCACGGTAATATTCTTTTCATTTTTTATTATAGTCAATGACATTTCCTGTTAATTAAATCTTCTCCAAGCCGGGAAAACCGTTTATTTCTGTTCCATTCATTCTTAATATGTATCTGTAAAAGTGTATCTGTAAAAGTTTTAGCGGTCATAAACTAAAAGCCTATAGTTATTTAGACGGCAATTTGCTGTTCCTTCCAAAGCCTATATGAAGTATTTTGAAAAGTAAATTTACGGGCAGTTTATTTATATAGTACTTCCAACTGGAACAGCTAACGCCAAATTTCTCTGAATAGCGAATCAGGGATTACCTGCTTTATTTCCTGTGTTACGCTGTCATATAGGAATGGACATTTTCTTCCGGCTGAATCGTGTAACAACTTAACCCTAACTGATGGATCCCATTGTCGGTTTTACTTTTTTTATTCATCCAAAATGTTTTGCAGTCCTGCAACGTATACTGAGGATTCTTGAAAAAGTCTTGACACTGTAAAATTACCGTGTTATAATAACAACGCGTTGTGAAAATGCTGGCGTAGCTCAGTTGGTAGAGCAGCTGATTTGTAATCAGCAGGTCGGGGGT
>ENA-UOOE01000649-UOOE01000649.1-fermentation-metagenome-genome-assembly--contig:-NODE-649-length-32885-cov-22.550655_pt1 | contig 32885 bp, 31 predicted proteins | sample MGYA00245776_ERZ724021 | MGnify/ENA primary metagenome ERZ724021 (study PRJEB28704, sample SAMN03018321) | fermentation metagenome | biome: anthropogenic terrestrial biome; feature: soil; material... | reverse complement strand
AGGACAGCAACGCATACGGGCAGTACGGCGCGGGACAGCCGCAGGACAGCAACGCATACGGGCAGTACGGCGCGGGACAGCCGCAGGACAGCAACGCGTACGGACAGTACGGCGGAGGAAATAATAATTATTGGCGCAACGGCTCCGGAGGCCCTTACGCCCCATACGGGCAAAACAACAGCACCGGACCATATATGCCGTACGGGACGCAGTATGGAGGGCCGTACGGGCAGAAACCGGTACGCCCGCCAAAAAGCCGCGGGCTTAAAATATTTCTTTTTATTTTATTACTGCTCAGCGCGGGGCTTGTCGGCGGCCTTGTAACTTACAGTATAGGCAATATGCCGAAGGTGCAGTCAGGCAGTGCAGGCCAAAGCTCTTCAGCGGGCAGCAGCACGTCGTCGGGTTCTGCGCAGGCAGGCTCGGGCAGCAGTAGCAGTGCCGCGGGCGGAGTAAAAAACAGCGGCATTTCGCCGGATTTTCCCGGCATTGCCATACAGACGGAGCTTTCGGGTACGCATATGGACGCGGCGGCGACTTATAAAAAAGTGGTTCCGAGCGTCGTCAGCGTAGAGGTAGACATTTCAGGCAGTTCTTCGGAAGAATCGGGTACAAGCGAAGGCACAGGCATCATAGCCTCGTCAGGCGGCTACATTTTGACAAACGCGCACGTTGTAAATTATTCAAAGGGCAATACGGTTAAAGTCACGCTGCACAGCGGCAAAACTTATCCGGCGGTAGTCGCGGGGTATGACAAGACCTCGGATATAGCCGTGCTTAAAATAAACGCCTCGGGCCTTTCGCCCGCTGTGTTCGGCAATGTCGACAATATGCAGATAGGCGACAGCGTCATAGCCATAGGCAGCCCGGGCGGCATAAGTTTCGCAGGCTCGCTCACGGGCGGCTATATCTCCGCCCTTAACAGGGTGATAGAGGCAAACAGCGGCAACGGCATGACTTATATACAGACTGATGCCGCCATTAACCCTGGCAATTCCGGCGGGCCGCTTGTCAACATGTACGGCCAGGTCATAGGCATAAACTCTAATAAGGTCGTTGCCAAAGGCTACGAAAGCATGGGCTTCTCCATACCTGTAAGCAGGGCAAGGACTATAATAAACGACCTTATACAAAAGGGCTATGTAGCGGGGCGCTGCAGGCTCGGAGTCACTGTAGGCAGCGTGCCGGAAATATACAGGGAGTATTATAATTATCCTGAGGGCGTGCTTATACAGACCGTGGGCAGCGACAGCGACCTTAAAAATAAAGGCATAACCGCCGGAGATATAATAACAAAGGCCGGCGGCAATGACATTAAAAGCATTGACGACCTTTACTCCATGCTGAACGCCCATAAACCAGGCGACGAAATTTCCATTACCGTGTATTCCACTGCCCAGGCAGACAAGGGCAAAACTAAAACCGTTAAGGTAAAGCTGCTTGAGGACAAGGGCGAAACACAGAACTGACACTCGCCTTGCCTTTTAAAGCTTTAGGGTATTGCGGCTCGTATGGAAAAGCGAAAGTATAAAACAGGAAGGTAAATTTCTATGGAGATTGCGGAGGCTGAGAAGCTTGCGGCTGACCTGCGCAGGCAGATAGCGTACCATAACCGTAAATATTATATCGAGGATTCTCCCGAAATTGAGGACTACGAATATGACGGGCTTTACAGGAAGCTTGAAAGCATAGAGGCTGAGTTCCCACAGCTTGTGACGCCGGATTCGCCCACGCAGAGGGTGGGCGGCGCGGCGCTTGCTAAGTTTTCGCCCGTTACGCATACCGTGCAGATGGAAAGCCTCCACGATTCCTTTTCGGAAGAAGAACTTGCCGATTTTGACCGCAGGGTGCGTGCCGCGGCCGGCAGCGCCGAGTATATAGTAGAACCTAAGTTCGACGGCCTTTCTGTTTCGCTCGAGTACCGCGACGGCGTGCTTTCGCGCGGCTCCACACGCGGTGACGGCTTTGTCGGCGAGGACATAACGGATAATATAAGGACTATAAGGACAGTCCCTAAAAAGCTCAAAAGGCCGCTCCCGTTTATAGAAGTACGCGGAGAAGTCTATATGTCGCACGAAAGCTTTGCCAGACTGTCCGAAAAACAGGAACTCGAAGGCGAAAAGCCCTTCAAAAACCCGCGCAACGCGGCGGCAGGCTCGTTAAGGCAGAAAGACTCGAAAATAACAGCTTCACGTAAGCTCGACATATTTGTTTTCAATATACAGCAGATAACGGGGGCGGATATAAATTATCACGACGAGGCGCTGGACTTCCTGCGCGGCCTTGGTTTTACGGTTTCACCGTTTTATAAAAAGTGCCGGACTATAGGCGAGGCAGTAGAAGAAGTGCGCAGGATAGGGGAAATGCGCGGCTCCCTCGGCTACTCTATAGACGGCGCCGTCATAAAGGTAAATTCGTTCGCCCAAAGGACGGCGCTTGGAAGTACGGCTAAATTCCCGAAATGGGCGGAAGCTTTCAAGTACCCTCCGGAGGAAAAAAGCACCGTGCTGAAAAGTATAGAGATAAACGTTGGCCGTACGGGCGTTCTTACGCCGACGGGCGTTTTCAGCCCGGTTACGCTTGCGGGTACGACGGTAAGCAGGGCTACGCTGCACAACGAAGACTTTATAAAGGAAAAAGATATACGCGTCGGGGATACGGTCGTTTTACGCAAAGCCGGCGAAATAATACCTGAAGTTGTGTCGGTAGTTTCACATGCTGAAGGTTCAAAGCCGTACAAAATGCCGGATGTCTGCCCGTCGTGCGGGGCAAAGGTCATGCGTGAGGCAGGCGAGGCCGCTACGCGCTGTACAAACGCGGAGTGCCCCGCGCAGCTGCTGCGCCATCTGATACACTTCTGCTCAAGGGATGCTATGGACATAGACGGCCTCGGGCCGGCGGTTTTGCGGCGCCTTACGGACGCAGGGCTTGTTAAGTCGCCGGCGGATTTATATTTGCTGACTGCTGTCCAGCTTGCCGAGCTGGAGCGTTTAGGTGAAAAATCAGCGGAAAACAAAGCCGCCGCCATCGAACGCTCGAAAGGCAGCGACTTATACAGGCTTGTTTACGCGCTTGGCATACCGCATATAGGGCTAAAGGCCGCTAAAATACTTTCGGCTTACTTCGGCAGCATGGACGCGCTGTTTAAAGCTTCGGTGGAAGACATTTCGGGTATAAGCGGATTTGGCGGGATAATGGCGCAGAGTGTTTACGGCTTTTTCGGCCTGCCGGGTACCGCGCACCTTGTGGGGCGCCTGCGCGATGCGGGGGTAAACATGCTTTCGTTTGCCGCGCCGCAGGCAGACAGCCGCTTCTCAGGAAAGACCTTCGTCCTTACAGGCACCCTGCCTACTATGACGAGGCCGCAGGCAACGGAGGTAATAGAAAAGTTAGGCGGTAAGGTGAGCGGCAGCGTCTCTAAAAGGACTGACTATGTCCTTGCGGGCGATGAGGCGGGGAGCAAACTCGCTAAAGCCGTTAAGCTCGGCGTGAAGGTTATTTCGGAAGACGACTTCAGCAAAATGATAGAATGATGTTCATACGCCGGGGGGCAGCTTGCCGGCCATAAGTGAACGCATGTCAAGCGCCGCGCCGTCAACGGAAAACGTACCGTCGCCTTTTGCGTGGAAGGTCCTTCGCTCTTTCCTCTCGCAGTTAGTATATGCGCGTATGCCCGTTAAGACGAATATACCGTGTTCTTCAATATAATCCGAGACCCTGCACTCGATGCACGCGACGCACTCGCCTATGAGAGGGGCGCCTATACTGTGCGCGGGAAGCGGCGTAAGGGCAAATTCCTTAAATTTATCCGTATCAGAGCCTGAGCAGCAGCCTATTGATACGGTTTTTTCGGCGAGGTCCACGGCAGGTATGCAGACGGCGCATTCCTTAGTACGCATCAGCGCTCCGAACGAGTAGTTCCAGGGGCCTGTTTCCATGGCTATTTTCGGGGTAAAGTCCATGACCATGTGCCACGTAATAGTCATTATGTTGTTCCTGCCGTGCTCACTTGTCGTAACAAGGGTTACAGGCCCAGGCTCCAGCAGGGTAAAGGCCTTTCCAATGGGCAGCTCGGTAAACGGCATATAAAGACATCTCCTCCCGCTTTGGGCGTGCTGCCGCGCGTGGTCAGTACTTTTCTTTTTTAAGGCATTCGGCGCAGATACCGCGCAGCATTACCTCTGATGACGTAACTTTAAAACCGCAGTCTGAAGCGGTTTTTTCCACTTGGGTTTTACTTACGAAATTTCCGGGTACGTCAAGGACCGCCCCGCACCTTGAGCAAATGAAATGGGTATGGGGCGACGTGTTCCCGTCGTAATGCTCCCTGCCGCCTACCACGCCAACGCTCATTATGACACCCTGCTCTTTGAACGCCGACAGGTTGCGGTACACGGTTCCGAGGCTTAGGTCAGGGTACCCCGCTTTTAATTTTTGGTAAACCCATTCGGCGGTGGGATGCGTGTCGGTAGAGCGTACCGCCTCTAAGATGGCTTCTCTTTTTTTACTGTAATTCTGCTTTTTTTCCATAAAAATCAATCCAAACTAAAAATGATAATTGTTATCTTTCCTGTTTTATAATAACATAAGGCAAAGGCTTTGTAAAGCAAATATAAAAATTACCAAACCGCCTTTACGCCGGTATGAAAAAGGCCGCGTGCGGCGCTTTGGAAATACATTTATTTTAATACAAATTTATGAACAGTATAAGGAGGGCTTAAGTTATGGGAAAAGAATTTACACGTGACTTGGCATGGAAGCTTCTGACAAAGTACACCGAGACGCCGGCGCTTTTGAAGCATGCGCTTACGGTTGAGGCCGTTATGCGGCACTTTGCGGGCCTTTACGGCGGCGATGCGGAGGAATGGGGCATTGTGGGCCTTTTGCACGACTTGGACTATGAAAAATATCCGGACGAGCACTGCAAAAAAGAAGCGGAGATAATGAGGGAAAATAATATAGACGAAAAGTATATACATGCGGTGTGCAGCCATGGGTACGGCATATGCTCTGACGTGAAGCCTGAAAACGATATGGAAAAAGTCCTCTATACCGTAGACGAGCTGACGGGCCTTGTAACGGCGGCCTGCCTTGTAAGGCCGTCAAAAAGCGTTTTGGATATAACGGTAAAGTCGGTAAAGAAAAAGTTCAAACAGCCGGGCTTTGCTGCGGGTGTAAGCAGGGAAGTCATAGAGAACGGCTGCGGGCTTCTTAACACGGGTCTTGACGCGGTCATAAAGGAAACTATTCTCGGCATGCGCCAAAGTGCCGAAGCCATCGGGCTTAAAGGAAACCTGTAAAGCATTGTCCGCGGGAAAAACGGGGCTTCGTAAAAAAACTACGAAACCCCGTCAAACTTTTTATAGAGCGGATTTTATGCGACTGTAACTATGCATTCGCGCACTGTTTTGCCTGCGACTGTGGCGTATACTCCCGCGCAGCCTTTGGCGGCGCCGGAAATCTTGTAGAAGTAGTCGTTCCCTGCCTTTTTTAGCAGCACGGGTTTTACTACGCTTCCGTTGCCGGAGGAAAAAGAGGCGCTTTGGCCGTTTTTAACAGTAAATTTAAATTGGTATGCCGAACCCTTCTTAACCGTCATCCTGTCGGGAGTATCTGACACGACGGCGCTTTCTGAGGAGGAGCCGGCAGCCTTAGTACCGTAAGCGGTAAAGGAGGCCGAGTTGCCGGAGGTATCGGTTGTCGTTATGACGGCCGTGCCTTTTCCGACATTACTTATTTTATAAAGGTATCCGCCTGATATTTTTTTGTAAAATGAAACGGAAACGGCTGATGAATTTGACGAAACCGCTTTAGGCTGTTCAGTGTCGCCTGTGGTTATTTTATAGCAGTAAACGCTGTTGGAGCCGAAGGTGTAAGGCGCCGTTGTATCGCACGCGAGTGTTGAGGCCGACGGCACAGAGGGCGAAGTCGGCGTCGCGGGAGAGGCCGGCATTGAGGCGGACGTGCCTACCGCCGTAAATGAGACGCTGCGCCCGTCGGCGGCCGTAGTCGTTATGGTAGCCGTACCGGCTCCTTTATTGGTGATTTTGAAAAGGAAGCCGTCCGAAACCTTAGAACTGTAAGCAACGGAGACGGCGGAGCTGTTTGACGAAGAGCAGCTTGGCACCATTGTGTCAGGCGTTGTTATTTTGTAGTAATAATTGCTGTTGGTACCGAAAGTGTACGTACCCGTAGTGTCGCATTTGAAAAGCAGCGGGTCGACGTACGAGGGCGTGCCGGGCGTATTGGTGTCAGTGCTGCCGCCGGTTGAGGAAGTGCCGCCGTTAGCGTAGTCAACGTAGCTGTAATCGACGTCACAGTTGCCGCTTACGCCTGAGACGGCAGTTACGGCGTACTGCCACATGGTGTACTTGCCGCTGAAAGAAGGCGACTGCAGGCCCCCGGTGCTCGCTATCCATGTGTCATACTGTGAAACGAGAGGGCTCGTAAGGTGGGCGTTGTAGAATTTGGGGTAGCTGTACACTACGGTTTTATAACCTGCCGCCTGTATCTTGCTGCAGAACGTCTGTACTATCTGCCCCAAAGTGTCGCTTGACAGGCCGTACTGGCTTTTGTCCTCTACGTCGTAAGCGACCGGGTAGTCGAGCTGCCTGCCGTTAAGTATGCTGAGGCAGAAGTCGGCCTCCTGGCTGGCCTGCGCTGCAGTAGTTGCGTAGCTGTAATGGTACACCCCTACTTTCAGCCCGTTTTGCAGGGCGTTTGTGTAGTTTGTTTCGAAGTATGCATCCGTCTGTGACGACCAGTTTTCGCTGCCGAAACCGGTCCTTATCATTGCGAAGTCATAGCCGGCGCTTTTTACGGCGGCCCAGTCGACGGAGCCTTGGTACTTTGAAACGTCAACTCCCTTTACTGCAACGTTTACAGCGCAGGTAGCGACGTCGCCGTTGGGTGAGTTCGCGGTTATGACGGACTGCCCCCAGCCTACGGCCGTAACCCGGCCGCTGCCGTCAACCGTGGCGGCGGCCTCGTTGCTTGACGACCATATGACGTCTATCGCCTCAAGCGAGCCGTTTTTGGCGGTTATGGTTTCGGTTTTACCCGGCGTCATAAGCAGCGACGAGTCAGACAGGTAGAAGTCTTCGCTGGCCTTTGCCCCAGAGTTAAATCCGAGCGGCATGAAAAGGATCGTAAAGAGAAGCAGTAATGCCAATTTTTTTTTCAAGATTTTTATTCCTCCGTTAATCAAGTGGGTTGCCTTGCTTAAAAACAAACTCAAGCCGCGTGTACGGCGCGGCGGTACTTACCGCAATGGGACTTATCACCACCTAAAAACATATTTTGTATATTAAGTAAAAATAATGGCGATTATTAAGGCAAATTAAAATAATCAGAGTGAAATTACAGTAAATATTATATTTTTTATCGGTAAGTATGTCAAGTAAACTGCCATAGAAAAACATGGGATTATTTTTTCTTTTTATTATAAAAAAATGTGCGCTTACTTTACGAAAACTGTTTCGGTACCTTGAATTCTTAAATGTTTTTATGGTACAATACAATAATAAATACCACATAAAAACCTGAACCATCGCTTTTGCTGCTACTGGACAATAAAAGGGCTTTATATGTAATCGGAGGTGATTTTTTGCCGAAGGGATTTTCCGTCGCGGGGCTTGTTATTGGCATAGTGGTCACTTTGTGCGGCATAGCCGTCATCGTTCTAAGCGCGGTTGCTGGCAGCCGCGGGTACTGACTTTTGCGTTTGGATTTATGTTTACATAAAAAGGCCGGATCGTTTGGGATCCGGCCTTTTGGCGTTAATAAACGTTATTATACTGCGCACGGCAAAAGCTGCCTTAAAGTTTAAACTCGTCGGGGTCGTACTGCTTAAGCGGAGGCGGGCTGTCGGGTGTGCGCTTGAGAGGGTCATAGACAAAGCCGCCGCATTTGCCGGCGTTAAGCTCCAGCCCAAGCCCGCACGTGCTTTCGCCCTCTGAGTAATTACCGCAGTACTTGCAGCACGGTTCTATATCGTTCCCGAACAGCTTGCTTTTTTTCTTTCTGCCAAACAAACCGAACCCTCCAGTCATTTAAAAATTTTTCCGCGGCGCTGCGGGCGCGGCGCATGGGCGCCGGCGGCTACGCGCCACGTTTATTATAGCACCCGCCGTGCCTTACTTCCAGCTTTTCATGCGGCATTGAAAATAAAAGCGCAGCGCACAGCGCTATCATGGCGGCGGCGGCAGGAGCGCGTGACGAAAGGGCGCCCGCCGTTTCTCCGGAAAAATTGCTGAACGTTTCAGCGCAGCCGGGCATTAGAGGCGTCAGTATGTATGATACCGCTGCGGACATGGCGCCCTGCAGGAAGCGGAAAAGTACGAATTCCGCGCGGTTTATGTGCAGGCCGGCAGTGGACGCGTATATCTGGAAATGTACGCAGACGCCGCCCCAGCCGACGGCGAAAGCCGCCGTCCAAAGCGGCGCGCCGGCCCGCGCGAGGTCTGCACACCCGCCGGTAACTTCGAGGATGCATGAGCATACGGCTGAAACCGCCGGCTGCTTTACAAACACGCGCAGCACGTTCATAAGCGCCGCGAACAGTATGACAAAGCAGCACATGTTTAAAGTGGAATAAGCGGCATCCGAGGCGGATATGACGAGCGCTTCGGATGCCGGTATTTTTTTGCCTGCATTCTGGAGCGGGAGGCTTTCCCCTTTTTTCGATATCGCGCCGCATATAATGCCTAATATGATAAAAACGATTAACTGCGAGGCAAACAGTGTGTAGCCGGCGGCAGCGCTGCCGAAAAAGCCGACGCCGACTGCCGTAATGACAAACGAAGGCCCGGCGTTAACGCAGAAGCAGAGCATTTGCCGCGCCTGCCTTTCGCTTATGCCGCCGTCTTCGTACAGGGAAACGACGGAGCGGGCGCCTGCGGGGTAACCGCCGACGAGGCTCATAAGGAGGCACGCCGCGGCACAGCCCGGCAGACGGAATACTTTTTGGGTAAATTTCTCAAGGTGCTTTCCGGCCTTTTGGGCGAGGCCGCTCTTTACAACGAAAACCGAGAGGACCATGAAAGGGTAGAGTGATGGGACGAGTATGTTAAGGCAGTAGTCAACGCCGTTTTTAGCGCCCGCGGACGACTGCGCCGGAAAAACTATGAGCGCCGCGGCAGCGGCCGCGACGGCGGCGCATAAAGCGCCGGTACGCATTTTCATTGTCTGCATCTCCGTTTTATAACGTATTGGCAGTGAGGCTTCAGCTGTGGCGGCGGGGTCTTTTATGCCGGCGTTTTATGTATATGTTCCAATGCGGATATTTACACCTTTTTACGCATAGCATTATGTATAATGATTTTTGGGTGGGATTTTTTTGGCTGATATAGGAAATTACCGGCGTATGCAGTGCCTTAACATGGCGACGCACATGGAGATAAACGGTAACAGTGAGGCAAAGGTCGAGGGCTGCCGCGGCGTGCTCGAGTATGACGACGATATAGTGCGGATAAAAACGGATAAGGGCGTCGTAAGGTTTTCGGGGCGCTGCCTTGCTATAAAGTGCCTTACGGCGGATTCGCTCGTTGTGGCTGGGTCTATAACGTGCATTGAGTTTTCTACCTGAAGGGGCGCGGTATGTTTTCTTTAAAATTGGTCAGGTGGCTTTTAGGGTACGTGAGGTTTTCCCTTAAAGGCGGGAACCCGGAGCGGTTTTACAACTACTGCGCGCGCGGCGGTTTTGCCCTTTGGGACATAATGGGCAGAAGGCAGGGCGGCGCCTGCGTCGGTGCGCGCAGCTACAAACGCCTGCGCAGGTACGCGAAAAGGGCCGGCTGCAGGCTAAGGGTGAGTGAAAGGCACGGCCTGCCGTTTGCGGTGCTCCATGCGAGGAAGCACCGCGGCATAGCGGTCGGCTGCATAGCGTTTTTCCTTATGCTGCGCGTTTTGTCGCTGAGGGTATGGTGCGTCAATATCTCCGGCAATTCAAAAATCGCCGTAAGCGATATTTCAAACGCGCTGACTTTAGCGGGGCTTTACCCCGGCGCGCTTAAAAAGGACATTACGGCTGAAACGGTGGAGCAGAAGACGATGCTTAAGCTGCCGGATATAGGCTGGATGAGCGTTAACATGCGCGGCTGCATAGCGGACGTATCCGTAGAGGAAAAAGACGAAAGCCCGAAGATAATCGACAAAAGCATGCCGTGCAACATAAAGGCGTCTGCCTCAGGGCAGGTAATCTCAACGCAGGTGGGGGCCGGTACGCTGCTCGTTAAAAAGGGCGATGCCGTTGTAAAAGGGCAGCTGCTTGTAAGCTCGGTTGTGGAGGACGTGTTCGGCGGCAATACGCTTAAGCACGCTTCGGCTGAAATCATCGCAGAAACAAGCAGGACTTTCACAAAGGAAATAAATATGAAGCGCGGCGTCAGGGAGCCAGCGGGCGGCTTTACGGTAATGAGGAATCTTGATTTTTTCGGCGTAAGCTTTCCCCTTACGTTCAAGACAAAGCCGAAGGGCGACTGTGACGTCGCCGCCTGCAGAAAAGAGCTGCGCGTTTTTGGGAACCTCCTCCCTGTAAGCGTTTACGAGGAAAAATGGTCGCGCATGAGCGTAAAAAACGTTACGCTGACTGAAAAGCAGGCGCGGGAAGAAGCGGAGAAAGCCCTCGATGAAGCGGAAAGCGGAGAACTCAAAGGTGTAAAGGTGACACAGGCGCGTCCGTCGTACAGGTTAAGCGGGGATAAATTCATATATACCGCAAAGCTTACGTGCGAGGAAAATATAGCGGAGGAATCGGGAATATTTGTAGAAGGCTGAAGTAAAATATTAGTGGCCTTAAGCGGCGCCAAGGCTTGAAAAATAATATAATTATGGTATAATTAAAACAAATGGCAAACTTACGGCGGGCATGCCCGCTTTACGCGCGTGCCGCACGGTCTGACGTTAAAAAAATCATATAAATAAAAGGCTATGACGGGCAAAAAGGCGCCCGTGCTTCGCAGCAGAGAAGGGGACCGCGGCTGAAAGCCCCCGCGATGCACGGCGCCTGGCCGGCTTACCGAGCTACGCGGTGTGAAAGCCGCGGCGTTGCCCGCGTTAAAGGGTAAACAGAAAGAGGCGCCTTTGCGGCGCAATTTGGGTGGTACCACGGATTTTTTCGTCCCATACTTGAGGACGGGGAAGTCTGTTTTTTATTTTATGCCGTTTTAAGGCGGAATGGAGTATTGGCAGCAATATGGAATGGACAGGTTTAAACGAACTGCGCGAAACGTTCTTATCTTTCTTTGAGTCTAAGGGTCATATGAGGCTACCGAGCTTTTCACTTATACCCAAGGACGACAACAGTCTCCTCCTTATAAATTCCGGCATGGCGCCGATGAAAAAGTACTTTACGGGCGAAGTCACCCCGCCGAGCAGGCGCGTGACCACCTGCCAAAAGTGCATACGCACGCCCGACATAGACCGCGTCGGCATTACCGCGCGGCACGGCACGTTTTTCGAGATGCTCGGCAACTTTTCCTTCGGCGACTACTTTAAGCACGAAGCTACGGCGTGGGCGTGGGAGCTGTGCACAAAGGTACTTAAGCTGCCGGAGGACAGGCTGTGGGTGACTATCTACCTTGACGACGACGAGGCATTTGACATATGGACGAAAGAAGTAGGCGTGTCGCCGAAAAAGATAGTCCGCCTCGGCAAGGAGGATAACTTTTGGGAACACGGCCCCGGCCCGTGCGGCCCGTGCTCGGAGATATATTTCGACCGCGGTGAAAAGTACGGCTGCGGCAAGCCCACGTGTGGCGTTGGCTGCGACTGTGACCGTTACGTTGAATTTTGGAACGTCGTTTTTTCACAGTTTGAAAGCGACGGCAACGGCAACTACCCGCCCATGGAGCACCCTAACATCGACACAGGCATGGGCCTGGAGCGCCTTGCCTGCATAATGCAGGGAGTGGACAACCTTTTCCTTGTGGACACCATGCAGAACATTATGAAGCACATAATTGATATATCCGGCGTTAAATACGGCTATGACCCCAAAAGCGACGTTTCGCTCCGCGTAATAACCGACCACGTGCGCAGCACAACGTTTATGATAGGCGACGGCGTGCTGCCGTCAAACGAGGGGCGCGGCTACGTGCTGCGGCGCCTTCTGCGCAGGGCTGCCCGCCACGGCAGGCTTATCGGCATAAACGATACTTTCCTTTATAAAGTATGCTCTACCGTAATAAACGAAAACAAATCAGCTTACCCTGAGCTTTATGAAAAGCGCGATATGATAACAAAGCTTATCCGTGCGGAAGAAGAGAGCTTTGCAAAGACCATTGACCAGGGCACGCAGCTGCTCGGCGATTATATAAAAAGCACCGTTAAGTCAGGGCGCAGGGTCTTTTCTGGGATAGATGCCTTTAAACTGAGCGACACTTACGGGTTCCCTATAGACCTTACAAAGGAGATAGCGGCGGAGAGCGGCCTTACTGTAGACGAGGAAGAATTTGAAAAGCAGCTTAAAAGCCAAAAGGAGCGCGCCCGCGCGGCACGCAGGGACGCCGGCGCCGATGCATGGGCAGGCGAAAACGGGCTGCTCGACGGGGTAAAGGAAACAGAATTTTCAGGCTATGAAAATTTTGAGTCTGAGTCAAAAGTGCTTGCGCTCATAAAGGACGGGCAGCTCGCAAAGTCGGTGTCGGCCGGAGACGAAGTTACGGCAGTGCTTGACAAAACGCCATTTTACGGCGAAAGCGGCGGGCAGGTCGGCGACACAGGTACTATAGAAAGCAGCGGAGCCGTACTTAATGTAACCGGCACGACAAAGAACCACGCGAAAAATTACCTGCACCACGCCGTTGTGGAAGCCGGCGGGTTAAGCGTGGGCGACAGTGTCAAAGCATGTGTGGACGTTGAGCGCAGGCTCGCCGTAATGCGCAACCATACGTGCGCCCATCTGCTGCAGGCGGCTTTGAGGCGAGTACTCGGAACGCATGTGGAGCAGGCGGGGCAGCTTGTGGACGAGCGTCTCGTACGGTTTGACTTTACGCATTTTTCGGCTATGACTGATGATGAGATAAAAAAGGCCGAGGAACTTGTAAACGGGGCGGTTTTGAGCGGCATGCCGGTGACATGTAAGGAAATGCCTGTTGAAGAAGCTAAAAAGTCCGGAGCCATGGCTCTTTTCGGCGAAAAATACGGTAAAATAGTCAGGGTGGTTTCAGCGGGAGACTTTTCAAAGGAATTCTGCGGCGGGACGCATGTAGACAATACCGCTAAAATAGGCATGTTCAAGATAATTTCGGAAAGCTCCGCGGCGGCCGGCGTGCGCAGGATAGAGGCTGTAACCGGGACGAACACGGCGGCCTGGATAAACGGCGTGCTCAATGAAGAAAAAGAAACGGCCGCGGCGCTTAAGGTAAACAGTATCTCCGAGCTTCCGCAGAAGGCAAGGCAGCTGTCACAGGAGCTTAAGGAGAAAAACAGGGAGATAGAGAAGCTTGGCGCGGAGCTTGCGGCGCTGCGCATGGAGAGCCTGCTCGCTTCGGCTAAGGAAATAAACGGCGTTAAGCTTATAACGGCTGAATTTTCAGGAGTAAAGCCGGACGGGCTCCGCGCTATGTGCGACAGTGTGCGCAACTCTTCGCCCGACATGGCGGCCGTACTCGCGGGCATCAGCGGCGGCAAGGCAAGCATAGCCGTCTGCGCCGGCAAAAACGCCGTCAAAAGGGGAGTGCACGCGGGCAGCCTCGCGCGCGAAGTCGCTAAGGCGGCCGGCGGCAGCGGCGGCGGCAGGCCCGACAGTGCTATGGCTGGCGCAAAGGATGTTTCAAAGCTCGGCGCGGCGCTGGCCTCAGCTGAAGTAATAGTTGCGGAAATGGTAAAATGATATTATAATTACTTTGTTATGCGTATTTGTTTTTGTATATAACATTGATAAAAATGAATTAAAATAAGAGGTGAGAAAATGGACTGCGTGTTTTGCAAAATAGCCAACGGGGAAATCCCGAGCAAAAAAGTGTATGAAGACGACAAAGTGCTTGCGTTCTGCGACCTTCAGCCGCAGGCACCCGTGCATATACTTATCATACCTAAGGAGCACATAAGTTCCGCCGCCGACATAACGCCGGAAAACAGCGCTATAGTAGCGCACATATACGAAGTGGCGGCTAAGCTTGCTAAGGCAAACCACCTTGACGACGGTTTCAGGATAGTGTGCAATGTAGGAAAAGAAGGCGGGCAGAGCGTTATGCATCTGCATTTCCATTTACTTGGCGGCCGTTCCATGAAATGGCCTCCGGGCTGACTGTAAAGAAATAAATAAACCGCTGCATTTGCAGCGCATGGAGGTTTTTATGAGCGAAAAATATTATGAAATGACCATAGCCGGCTGTAAGCGCAGGCTTCCCATCTGCCCTATAGACGAGCATCTTGACATAGCGGGATTTATTATGCTGGGCGATGTCGAGCTTACGGAGAAGGCTGCCGATGCGCTCCTTAAAGTATGCCCGGAGCATGACGTTGTGGTTACGGCTGAAACGAAGGGCATACCGCTCTGCTACGAAATGGCGCGGCAGGGCTGCGGCAGGTATGTCGTTGCCCGCAAAAGCGTCAAGGCTTATATGCTTAACCCTATACATGTTGACGTTAGGTCCATCACAACCGACCACGTGCAGCAGCTTTTCCTTTCAGAAGAAGACCACAGGCTGCTTGAGGGAAAGCGGGTTCTCATAGTAGACGACGTCATAAGCACAGGCGAGTCGCTTGCGGCAATGGAAAAGCTTGTTAATATGTACGGCGGCAAGATAGTCGGCCGCGCCTGCGTACTTGCCGAGGGCGACGCGAAGGACCGCAAAGACATTACATACCTTGAGCCGCTCCCCTTGTTTTTTAAGTAAACTCAAAACATATTGCGCCGGCCGTCCGGTATTCCCCGGAGGTGCGGCGGTATTCATGCTTGACGCTTTTCCGCGGCAGGCATGAATTTATAAGGGGGCAAATTTAATGAGGCGGCCGCTTACGCTTGCCGGTTTTTGCTGCCTGCTTACGCTTGCGGCGGCTGTAAGGTTCGGCCGCCGGATTTCGTTTATACTGTTTTTCGTGTGCGCAGCCGCGTTCGCGGTTTCGCTTTTTTTCAAACGCGCAAGGCGGGCGTATGTTTTTCCGCTGGCTTTTTTTACGGCGGCAGCGGCCTTTCTGTCGTTTTCACTTTATTCACGCTTTTATGTGGAGCCGCCGCGCCTGCTTGACGGTAAAGACCTCGCGTCTGCCGGAACCGTGTGCGAGCTGCCCTGCAAACAGAACGGTCGCTGGTATTATGTTGTAAAAATAGACCGGATAGATTATAAAGGCGCTCCGGTGAATTTTAAAGTGCGCCTTTCATCCCAAAAACAGCTTACGGACGAGCCGTACTCGCGCATAACGGGTAAAATGCACTTTTTCATGCCAAGCGGCGGCAGCGGATACTCCTCGCGCAGCTATTACGCTTCAAAAGGGATAATGATGTTTGCTTATATAAACGGGTATGAAGGAGTAAAAACGGAACCCCCGCCGCGCGGCAAACCGCTTTATTATTATGCGCTTAAGCTGCGGAGCGCCCTTTTGGACTCGTCCGACGACATCCTTGCGCCCACTGAAGCGCAGGTACTCAAGGGGGTGCTCCTGGGGGATACCTCCTCGCTTGATGCGCAGACGGTGGAGGACTTCCGCGCCGTAGGCATATCGCATATCCTCTCGGTTTCGGGTTTCCATATGGCTGCCTTAGTACAGCTTATATCCGTACTCCTCATTTTCTTTAAAGTCCCTAAACGGGCCTCGGCCGTTGTTTCGTGTGCCGGCGTCGCCGTTTTTATGGCTGTCACGTGCTTCGTGCCGTCTGTTACGCGCAGCGGCGTAATGTGCCTGCTTTGCGTTTCGGCACCGCTTTTTTCAAGGCGCGCCGACTCGCTTAACTCACTCGGCGCGTCCGTGCTGCTTATTTGTGCCGTTAACCCTTACGCCGCAGCCGACGTAGGGCTTTTGCTTTCTTTTTCCGCCGTACTCGGGCTTATACTTTGCACGGAGAAATTTGAAAATTATTTAAACGCCAGGCTGGACAGAATAAATTGTATAAGCCGTGCAGTACGCTTCATAAACAGTACGCTCGCGACCTCGTTTGCCGCTATGCTGTTTACGCTTCCGGTTATACTTTTAAGTTTCGGCACATTTTCACTTATAGCGCCGGTTTCCAATATTTTGGAAATACTGCCGTCGTCGGTTATGATGATGGCCGGCGCGGTTGCCGCGCTGCTTAACCTGGCGGCGCCGCGCTCGCTGCTTGCTCTGCCGTTTGCCGTGGCTTCGGGGGCGCTTGCCAAGTATATGCGCCGCTGCGCCGCGCTTCTTGCCAAGGTCCCTTTTGCGAGCATAAGCGTACCTGCCGGCCTTGCGGCGCTGTGGATGGCTTCGGCTTTAGTCATTTTTTCGGCGGCGGCGCTCCTGAGCGGCGGGAAACGCCTCTTTAAGCCGGCGGCATGGCTTTCAGTCATAGTCCTCTTTACGGGAGTTTTTTCACGCATGGTTGCAATGCGCAGCGCAACGCGCATAGCGGTGCTTGACACAGGCACGGCGGAGTCTTTGGTTATAACAAAGGGCGGCAGGGCCGCCGTAGTCGGCTGCGGCGGCTACAATGCGAGCGCCGCCGTAAACTATCTTAACACGCAGGGATGCCGCCGCCTGGACTACATCCAGCCGCTGACCGACGGCCGGGAAGAAAGAGTTAACCTCGGAGACCTTGCCGAAAGGTTTGCCCCCGGCAATATAACGGTGCGCTCCGGCAGCGTTTACGATGGCTTTGTACGCAAAGCGGCGGGCTTTTCAAAAGGTATGAGCGTATATAACGGGCACGCGTCTGCGCGCCTGTGGAACAGCGTGGAGATATATACAGTGCCGGCGGGGCAGTCGGAGAGCGCTTCGCTTATAAAGGCGTGCGGCATTTCCGTTCTTGTATGCCCAGGCTCGGCGGATGTTTCGCTGCTGCCGGAGAATATGCTCGGGGCCGACTTTGTCGTTACTGATACGGAAGCGGACTTTACGGATAAAATTTCCCCCGTATGCACTGTCGTTTCGGCCGGAAAAGACGATATTGAAAAGAACATCGCCGCATTTAACGGCCTTAACTGCGTCTGTACGGGCGGAGACGGCAGCGTGGTGCTGCAGCTTTCAGGTGCGGGGAAACTTTCGCTAAGGAGGGAAGACAATGCCTGACATAAATTTTGCCGATATCAAAAAGCAGATATCAAAGTCTGATTTTGCGAAAATGTATTTTATTTACGGAGAGGAAAAATACCTTGTCAGTTATTACGCCGGTAAATTAATAGCGAAAGCCGGCGGGGATAAATTCAGGGACTTTAACATGCAGACGTTTGACGGAGGGGAAACAGGCGCCGACAAGATAGCCGAGGCTGTTTTTTCACTGCCGTTTATGGCGGGGCAAAAGTGCGTAGCGGTTTCGGATGTTGATATGGAAAAGGCGGGGGCGGCCGAAACGGCGAAATGGGACGAGCTTATGTCACGCCTGCCCGACAGCACCGTATTTGTCGTTTACCTTCCTACGATAGACATAAACCTTAAAAAAAGCAGAAGCTGGAAAAAATTTATCGCGGAGGCAAAAAAAGCCGGCAATATCCTCTACTGCGGCAAAGCAACCGATGCCCAGCTGCAGAAAACACTTGTTTCATGGGCCGAAAAACGCGGCTGTACCCTTACAAAGCAGGACGCGTCGGCTGTTATAAACCTCTGCGGCAGGGATATGCGCACGCTTAAAAACGAACTTGAAAAGCTCTGCGCTTTCACGGGTACCGGCTGTATAACTAAAAAAGAGATATCACAGGTGACCTGCGTAAACCTCGAAGCGCGCGTTTTTGACCTTTCCAAGGCTATTTTGGCTAAAGAGTACGACAGCGCTTATAAGATACTCGACATGCTGTTTTACCAAAATGAAGAGCCTGTGTCCGTGCTGGCGGTGCTTTCTTCCGCGTATATAGACATGTACAGGGTAAAGGTACTGCTTCAGAGCGGGCTTAAGGCATCCGATGCAGCCGGGCACTTTGACTACGCGCGCAAGGAGTTCCGCATAACGTCGGCTGAAAGGAACGCAAGGCGCTTTTCGCTTAATATGCTCAGGCAGAGCCTTAACGCGCTTTCAGAGGCCGATATGGCGCTTAAGGGGTCACAGGGCGGGCGGCGCGGCATAATGGATGAACTTATAGCTAAACTGCTGCTCATTGCCGCGGACGGTGACAGTGATGGTTAAAGTCAGGGAAGCCATAATTGTAGAGGGCAAATATGACAAGCTTAAGCTTTCGTCCATAGTGGACGGCCTTATAATAGAAACAAACGGCTTCGGCATATTTAAAGACAGGGAGCAGCTCGGCTTTATACAGAAGATAGCAGAAGCGCGCGGCATCATAATTTTGACTGACAGCGACGCCGCCGGCTTTGTCATACGCGGTTACCTTTCAGGCGCGGTTAGGCCTGAAAACGTAAGGCAGGCTTATATCCCCGATATTTTCGGCAAAGAAAAGCGCAAGACAAAATTTTCAAAGGAGGGCAAGCTCGGCGTGGAGGGCGTGCCGGCGCACGTTATCATAGATGCGCTCAGACGCGCGGAGGCGACTTTTTGCTCTGAAAATGAAAAAAATGTAAGGAGAATAACGAAAAACGACCTTTACTTTGCCGGCCTTGCGGGCGGCGAAGGGAGCGCCTCAAGGCGCAGGGCTTTTTTGAGTGCGCTTTCACTTCCCGAGCACCTTTCATCCAACGCGCTCGCGAAAGTGCTCAACGGAATGATGGGGTACGATGAGTTTATAAGTATTACAAAAACTTAACTTTACATTTTTAGTGTAAAATATTTTATGTAAACGTAGTTTGAGCGCTGTTTTCAACTTAACGGTAGAAAATGACCGGTTTATAGTGTTGAAAAGTGTGCCAAAGGCCGCCGATGGCTGATGTACCTGTTGAAAACCGTGTTGATAATGTTAAAAACTATTCTTATTTTTTAAATTACCCGCATCCTGTTGGACGTTATGTAAATACACCGCACGGTTTTTCATACATTGTTAACCTTTACAGAAATATAATTTCATGTGTATAATTAAAAGTGACTTCAAGTACTGTAAAATAAGTTAGTTTTTAAACGGAAGGCGGTGCGGTTATGACCGGGAAAGAATCCGGAAAGAAAAAAATGATTATTTTTTCCGTCGCCGCTATAATATGCGCCGTGATTATTTTCGCGGCGGGATTTATAATAATAAAAAACATGCGCGCCAATTATGAAAAGTACAGGCCCGACCAGATAACGGAAACCATCATATCGGATATGAAGTATACCGACCTTGCAAAAGTCGACAGGAGCCAGGTGTCAAAGCATTACGACATACCTAACGGCACTGTTTCGGATTATTCGATTTATATGAGCCAGTCTTCGGACAGCGCGTCGGAGCTGTCGTGTTTTCTGCTTACAGACATCTCAAAGGCCGACGCGTTTAAAAATGCCGTCACGGAGCACCTGAGTTCAAAGGCCGCAGGTTTCAAAAGCCTTAACCCCACGCAGTACCAGGCGCTTAAAATGGCTGTAGTCATACAGAACGGGAAGTATGTTTTCGTTGCCGTAGGCAAAAATACGTCTGAAGAAGAAAAAATTTTTATGAGCCTTACAAGCGAATAACGGCTTTTACGTTATAAAGTATATAAATAACGATATAAAAAGGGATACGTTAAATGACGTTCAGCAGTATATTTTTCATATTCATATTTTTGTGGATTTCGCTCGCGGTTTATTATATAGTCCCGCGAAGGTACAGGAATCTTGCGCTGCTCGTTATGAGCCTTGTGTTTTATGCATGGGGCGAACCGTCGGCGGTTTTTCTGATGGTGTTCACCATAGTGTTTGACTACGCCGCGGGGCGCCTGCTGCAAAGGTACAGCGGCAACGGGCGCGCCGCTAAAGCCGTCCTCGCAGTGTGCGTCTGCGTCAACATAGGCATGCTGTGTTTCTTTAAATACGCCGGGCTGCTTGTAAGTACGGCTAACTCGGTTTTAGGGGCGGGGCTTGACGTGCCGGAGGTGCCGCTTCCCGTAGGAATATCGTTTTACATGTTTGAGTCTGTTTCTTACGTTGTGGACGTTTACCGCGGCGATGCGCCGGCACAGGGGAGCGTTATAAATTTCGGTACATACCTTTCGCTTTACCCGCACCTTGTAGCGGGGCCGATAATAAGGTACAGGGACATGGAGCCGCAGCTTCTCGGCAGGCGCGAAACGCTGCGGAAATTTTCCGAAGGCGGGGAACGCTTTTTGAGGGGGCTTTTCAAAAAAGTCCTTTTGGCAAATAACCTCGCGGTGATAGCGGACAAAGTTAAGTACTTCGGCGATCCTTCCTTTTTGAGCGCGTGGCTTGCGGCACTCGCGTTTACATTCCAAATATATTTTGACTTTTCAGGTTACTCCGATATGGCCATAGGCCTCGGGAAAATGTTCGGCTTCGACCTGCCGGAAAATTTCAACTATCCTTACGCCGCGCGCAGCGCATCGGAATTTTGGCGCAGGTGGCACATGACCCTCGGCAACTGGTTCAAGGAGTACCTCTACTTTCCGCTCGGCGGCAGCCGCTGCTCCAAGGTAAAAATGGTGCGTAACCTTGCTATAGTCTGGGTGCTTACTGGTATGTGGCACGGCGGAAGCTGGAACTTTGCGGTGTGGGGCGCTTACTGGGGGCTTTTGATAATATGCGAAAAACTCTTCCTGCAAAAACGGCTCGACGCTGCGCCGCGCTTTTTGCAGTGGCTTTACGGTTTTACGGCGGCAGTAGTAGGGTGGGTGTTTTTCTCGCATACGGATATAGCTTCGGCGGCGGTAAATGTGGCCGCGATGTTCGGCGGCGCACGGTTTGCGGATAAACTCGGCCTTTACACGCTTGTTACCGGCGCGCCGCTGCTTGCGGCGGCCGCGCTTTTCAGCACGCCACTGCCGGCGAAGCTTTTTGGGAAGCTTCGCTCCTGCGGGACTTGGGGGCGCGTTGTTTGGTGCGTGTGCTATGGGTGCCTTTTTGTACTGTGCGTCGCGGCGCTTGCCAACAATTCGTATAATCCGTTTTTGTACGCAAAATTTTAATGATAAACGGCCTTGCAGAGGTTCTGAACATATGTTTGATTTAAAAAAGATAAAAAGCTCCGTTAAAAGCTGCCGCGGTGACAGCCTTGCCGTGACCGCCATGCTGCTGTGCGCCGTTCTTGCGGGGGCGGCATGCCTGTTTTTCGCGCCGGAGAAAAGTTTTTCGGAAGATGAGAACCGGGCGCTGGAGCCTTTTCCGCGCTTTTCGTTTGAGTCGCTGCGCGACGGGGAGTTTATGCAGTCGGTTGAAGCGTGGGCAGGCGACCATTTCCCTTTAAGGGAAAAGCTCGTTTCGCTCAATACTTCGGCACAGCTGCTTTCGGGCAGGCGCGACCTTGCGTCGGACTACAGTAAGTCACCGGCAGAGGGCGGCGTCTACTTCGGAAAACAGGGCCATATCTATGAAGCGCTGCTCCCGGATACCGACGGTATTTTTAATGCCAATGCGGATGCCATGGGCCATTTTGCGGAAAAATTCGGCCTGCCGCTTTATGTGCTTGCCGTTCCTTCAGGCTCACAGGAGCAGCCTGAGAACCTGCCGGCTTTTGCGCCTGATTTTGACCAGCGCGCTGAGCTTGAGGTTTTGAAGAAATCAGCCGCAAAAAATATGCATGTGGTAGATGTTTTTGACAAGCTCAGCCTTAAAACGGGAAACGACTACTACTTTAAAACTGACCACCACTGGACGGCGTACGGCGCGTATGCGGGGTATGAGGCGCTGACAAAAGCCATGGGCGAAAAGACGTTCCCCAAAAGTGACTTTACTTACAGGACTATAAGCGAGCCTTTTTACGGAACGTTATATTCAAAGGCGGTATGGAGCGGCTGTACGCCCGATAAATTTGTACTGCCTTATTATAACGGAAGCCTTGGCGTTACAAGGCAGGTTCTCAATAAAACGTACAGCGGCATATACAGTGAGGAGTACCTGAGTAAAAAGGATAAATATTCAGTCTACCTCGGCGGCAACCAGGCTGTAACGGTTGTGCGTAACCCGGCGGCCGCGGGAGGGAAAATCCTTATTATAAAGGATTCGTTTGCGAACAGCATGGTGCCGTACCTTGAACTTAACTTCAGCGAAATCCATATTATTGATCTAAGATATTACAACCAGGATATTTATTCATATATAAAACAAAATGGAATAAAAAAGGCCGCTGCCATATACAGCCTTAAGCAGCTGAGCGAGGTTTCAGTCGCCAACAAGCTGTACAGGTAGCGTGTTGCAGTGGAGGTATTTATGACGGCGGGCGGCATGAAAGTAAATAAAAGCGGGCGCGTTGTGTACCTTACTTTTCCCGGGTTTGAAAAGTACGGTTTTGTCAGGCACGCTTTTTCCACGCGGGCGGGCGGCGTGAGCGGGGGAGTCTTTTCCTCGATGAACCTCAGCTTCGGCAGGGGCGATGATGAGAAAAACGTAATGGAGAATTACCGCATCTTCTGCAAAGCGGCCGGTTTTGGTTTTGAAACGCTCGTCGCATCGTCACAGAAGCACGGAACGTCTATACGGCGTGTAGGAAAGGAAAACGCCGGCACAGGCATTTTTAAGCCGCAGGACATGGAGAGCGCCGACGGGCTTATAACGGATGAGCCGGGGGTAACGCTTGTAACATATTACGCTGACTGCGTGCCGCTTTACCTTATAGATGTAAAAAAACATGCCGTTGGGCTTGTACACGCCGGGTGGCGCGGCACAGCGGCTAAGATAGGCGCAGAGGCGGTAGCGGCTATGGCGCGCGAATTTGGCAGCAGGCCTTGCGATATGGCCGCGGCTGTCGGCCCTTCGATAGGGCCGTGCTGCTTTGAGGTGGATAAACCTGTGCGCGACGTGTTTGCATCGGTTGGCGGCATAGGTTCTCCGGACGGTTTCATAAAAGAAGGCCGCAACGGCAAATACCACATAAACCTGTGGGAGGCAAACAGGAGAATACTAAAGGAAGCGGGTATACCTGACAGCAGCATAGCTGTTTCAGGCGTATGCACTAAGTGCGGCCAGGACGTGTTCTTTTCACACCGCGCTATGGGCGCCGCGCGCGGCGGGATGGCCGCGTTTATGGAGATAAAGGAAGAAAACGATGGAAATTGAAAACTGCGGCTTATGCCCCCGCAACTGCGGCGTCCACAGGTCTGCGGAAAGCGGCGGCGGCTTCTGCGGCATGGGCGCAGACCCTGTTGTGGCGCGGGCCGCTCTGCACTTTTGGGAAGAACCGTGCATAAGCGGCACGCGTGGCTCGGGTGCTGTCTTTTTTACCGGCTGCTCGCTGAAATGCGCTTACTGCCAAAACTATGAGATAAGCATACAGAAGAAATACGGCAGGCGCCTTTCGCCCCGGGGCCTTGCGGCTGTTTTTGAGGGGCTCGCGGCGCAGGGTGCGCACAACATAAACCTTGTCACGGCGGCGCATTTCGTACCGGCTGTCGTAAAGGCTTTGGAAATATGGAAGCCGACCGTACCCGTCGTTTACAACTGCAGCGGATATGAAAAGGTTTCGACGCTGAGGATGCTCGACGGGCTGGCGGACGTTTACCTTGCTGACTTTAAATATTATGATGGCAAAGCGGCGGCAAAGTACTCGCACGCGCCGGACTATGCTGAAACGGCAAAAAAAGCCATAACTGAAATGGTGCGCCAGACCGGGCCGGCCGTTTATGGCGCTGACGGCATCATGCGGAAAGGAACCATAGTCAGGCAGCTTGTACTGCCGGGGCATACGCGTAATTCAATGGATGCTTTGAAGTGGCTCGCGGAAAAATTCCCGTCGGGCGTGCCCGTAAGCCTTATGGCGCAGTATACGCCGTGCGGCATGGCAAAGGATTTTCCGGAAATAAACCGCAGGGTGACGGAGCGGGAGTTTTTAAAGGTGCAGGACTTCCTGTTTTCACTCGGGCTTGACGGGTACGTGCAGGATGTAAGCTCGGCCAAAGCTGAGTATGTTCCGGTTTTTTCGTCACTTGAGGGCGTCCCGAAAAACGGCGCCGGTAGCCTGTAAGTTCAAAAATATTTCATCAAATTTATACGTGCGGTGCTATAATATAGGAAACCTTAGGATAAGTATATTTACTGTATTTACTTTTATAATTAAAAATAGTATATGGGGGACCTTTTTATGGCAAATAAGTTTATTAGCCGCATGCGCAGGGTTTTATCAGCCGTACTTATATCTTTGTCCGTACTCCAGTTTACGGGCTGCGCATCCATCCCTGACATCTCCGCTGCAACGTCTTCCGCGGCGGAAACGGCGTCGAGCGCTTTGGTGCAGTCCGCCGGTATAATATCCGGCGTGTCAAGTACCGCGTCGAGTGTAAGCTCCGCGGCGGAAAAGCAGGCTGCGTCCGTTGAAAAAGCCTCGGTGCAGAAGGCAGTGTCTAACGACGTAAAAACGATAAAAATGTCCAATTACGCGTTTAACTCCACTAACACGCAGAGCAAGACCGTAACAAGGAGCCTTACCGCGGCACCGTCCTACAGCGCCGTCACGAGGAAAGACGGATACAACGCGCTTAGCTCCCAGCTGGAAAGGACGTTTTATGACCTTATAAGCGCAAGCGTTTATAAGATTTCCGAAAGCAAATCGCAGGACGGCTATTACACCGCTGGGGACGTTTACGTCATAGGCAAGCTTTCGGAGGCGCAGATAATAACGGTCATACAGGCTTACTTTGACGACAACCCGCAGGTCTTTTGGATAACCAATACATATTCTTACGCTTACAGCGGCAACTCCACTTACCTGCGCATGTATTCGTACATATCCGCAAGCGACTGCAACAGCGCCATCACGGCCTTTTCCGCAAAACTGCAGGCGGCTGTGGACGCAATGCCGTCAGGTTTAAGCGAGTTTGACAGGGAAGAGTATATTTTTGATTACATTGTAAAAAACTGCAGTTATGATGACGCCGCGGTTACGGACCAAAGCGGCAGGTGGCAGTCGTTTACCTCTTACGGGGCTGTTGTCAACGGCTCAGCCGTATGCGAAGGGTACTCTAAGGCTATGCAGCTTTTGTGCGGTTACGCAGGGCTTAACTGCGTTGTTACGGAAGGTACCGCCGGCGGCGTGCGCCATATGTGGAACGCCGTCTGCATAGACGGTTTGTGGTACTACCTCGATGTCACGTGGTGCGACGGCAGTTTTGTAGTGTACAATTACTTCAATATACCGGAGAGCACGCTCAAAAAGACCCACGTCATAGCACCGCTCGTGTCGTCGCTTGCCGAGAGCCAAATAAACAACGGCGACCAGTTTAATCTCTTCCTGCAGCAGTGCAGCTCGTCGAAAGAAAGTTATTACAACGTTAAAGGCATAAAAGTTTCAGGTACCGACAGTTCCGGCGACTCAGCGGCCGTAAGCTCCATTGAAAGCGGCCTTAAGTCCGGCCAGACGTCGTTTGCTTTCCTTATATCCGGGGACTCTGATTATGACACGGCGGTAAAGAGCCTGCTTTCAAGCGAGCCGTATAAAATAAACACGTATTTTTACGAGGCACTGAGCGCCTGCGGGTTCAGGCCGCAGAACAGCAAGATAAGTTATGTCGAAGACAAAGACAACAGCGGCCTTAACGTTAAAGTGGCGTTAGCATAAAACACAAAAGCTTTTTGGGGGACTTTAAATGCGGGTTTTAGTAGTTTCGGACACGCACCGCGATATTAACGCACTGCGCAGGGCGGTGCTTAACCAGCCTGAAGCGGACACGGTCATACATCTTGGCGACGGCGACGATGAAGCCGGGAAAGTTGAGCGGGAATTTCCGCAAAAAAAGTTCCTGCGCGTGCGCGGAAACTGCGACTGGGGTTCCGCACTGCCGGCGGAGGGGCTTGCCTCCATCGGAGGCAAAAGAATTTTTTATACCCACGGAAATACTTATAATGTAAAATACGGCACCGGTGAAGCAGTTACGGCGGCGCGGGCTTCAAAAGCCGACATACTTCTTTTTGGGCATACGCATAAAGCGGTCAGCACGTACGACAATGGCCTTTATATAATGAACCCCGGGAGCCTTCACGGTTCGGACGGGACTTACGGCATTATAGACATTACCGGAGCAGGCATAGTAATGAACATAGTTAAAATCTTAAACGCATGAAACGCGCTCTGGAGCCGCTTTTTCTTTTCACGCTGCATACACGGCGGCACGGTGATTGCTTTTTGCTGCGCATAATAGCCTTGACATAGTATATGCCGAATGATATTATCATTAAAGCAGATTAATTACAGAGAGGATGATAATTATGCCGAAATATGAAGAATATGAAAGATGGCTTGGCACTGAGCTTGACGACAAGGATCTTACCGGTGAGCTTGAAAGTATAAAAGGTAAAGATGAAGAGATAAACGACCGCTTTTACCGCGACCTTGCGTTTGGAACCGGCGGCCTGCGCGGCGTTATAGGCGCCGGCACCAACCGCATGAACGTCTACACCGTCCGCAAGGCAACGCAGGGGCTTGCGGATTACCTTAACGCACACGGCAAAAATCCGTCCGCCGCCATAGCTTACGACAGCCGCATAAAGTCTGACGCCTTTGCAAAGCAGGCCGCCTCAGTACTTGCGGCAAACGGAGTGCACGCTTATATTTACCCGTGGCTTTCACCTACGCCTACGCTTTCTTACGCTGTAAGGTACCTTAAGTGCGACGCGGGCATATGTGTTACCGCGAGCCATAATCCTGCAAAGTACAACGGCTATAAGGTTTACGGCAGCGACGGCTGCCAGATAACACTTAAGATGGCCGACGATATACAGGAAAAGATAAACGGGATAGACGTTTTAAACGGCGTAAAACGTATGGACTTTGATGAAGCTGTCAGCAAAGGCCTTATTTCGTATATAAAAGACGAGGTTATAGACTCGTTTTTAAACGAAGTAATGAAGCAGCGGATTTTTGACGAGCCGTGCGAAGGCCTCAAAGTGGTTTACACGCCCCTTAACGGAACAGGCCGTGTATGCGTTACGCGCATGCTGGACATGATTGGCGTTAAAGACGTGACAGTAGTGCCGGAACAGGAGTTTCCGGACGGAAACTTCACCACGTGCCCGTTCCCTAACCCTGAAATCCGCGAAGCGCTGCAAAAGGGACTTGATTTGTGCGAAAAAGTCAAACCTGATATCCTCATAGCTACTGACCCGGACTGTGACCGCTGCGGCATAGCTGTAAACAACGGCAGGGACTTTACCCTTATGAGCGGAAATGAGGTCGGCGTTCTGCTGCTTGACTTTATAGCGAGGAGCCGTTTAAAGTCAGGCAGTATGCCTGAGTCTCCCGTCGCTGTCACAACTATAGTAAGCACTGACATGGCTGCGCCGGTTGCTGAAAATTACGGTATAGAGCTGAGGCGCGTGCTCACAGGGTTTAAGTATATAGGCGACCAGATAGCACTGCTCGAAAAGGGCGGGCACGCCGAAAGGTATATTTTCGGATTTGAGGAAAGCTACGGCTACCTTTCCGGCGGATATGTGCGCGACAAAGACGCCGTTGACGCAAGCATGCTTATATGCCAAATGGCATATTACTATAAGAAACAGGGCCTTACGCTTTTAGACGTTATGGACAGGCTTTACAAAAAATACGGGTATTTTGAAAACGCGCTGATGAATTTCACCTTTGAGGGCGAGGACGGCATGGTAAAGATGGGCAGGATAATGGACGCCCACAGGAAATCGCCGCTTAAAAGCTTTGCCGGGTGCGCTGTGGCGGGCTGGAGCGACTACCAGATGTCGCAGTCGCACGAGGGCGGCAGGGCGATTACCATAGACCTGCCTAAGTCCAACGTGCTTGAGTACAGGCTTGAAGGCGGCTGCAAGGTTATAATAAGGCCGAGCGGTACTGAGCCGAAGATAAAGGTTTACCTTTCCGGCAAGGGCAGCGACAAGCGGTTGTCGCTTGAAATTATAGATAAGATGAAAAAAGCCGCGCCGGGCCTCATGGAAGTCTGAACACTTAGCGTTAACCGAAAAGCCCCCGCGGTTTTAATCCCGCGGGGGCTTTCCTTCACGCCGTCATGTTTCTTTTGTTTGGTTTTTTTCATTGCTTACAATAGCTATCTTTGTTTTGGACTGTTTTCCGTCTGCTGATTTTGAACCGGAGGGGGAAGGGACTATTGCCGTTATATTCATTATTGGTATAAATACCGGAGTGCTGCCGTCTGCATCCGACAAGACGAGCATGCCGTATTCGTTTTTATATATTGCTCCGGAGGCGCTTATATTGCTTCCCATATACATCTGCACTTCTGTTGAAACCGGCAGGTAGTCGTGTATGGCCGTGACGATGTTTGTGCCGCAGCCTTCGGGGAAATGCTGCGGAGTAAGGTAGGACATGGACGGGTTATACACTGTTCCGTCGCCGGTATAGACGGCGGCAATGGAGTTAAGCGGCACGGCCTGCTGCACGCCGCTGTCGAGAAGTATGAAAATACCGCCGTAAGTCCCGTCTGGCGAAGAGTAAAGCTGGTATGGGGTTCCTGTTACGGATGATGCCGCAAACCCTTTTGTAAACACCGTTACGGTGTCGTCCGGGTAATAGGTTATTATCTGCGACAGTACGTTGGCAAGCTGGTTATAGCTGAAGCACACGGCGCTTTCAGCCTCGGGAGAGGCTGCATAGTTTACCGTGAGCTTAGGGAGAAACGGGCTGTATAAAGAATTGTCCGCCGCAAAATACACAGCGGTAAGGTCGTCGGGGTTAGTCAGCGCAAGGCCGTAATTGGGGTAGGCCCCGCCGAGAAATGAGTTTACAAGTTCCGTTACGTCTATCTTTACTTTTGAATAAAGATCTGACGGGAAAATTTTTACGCTGGAAGCTGCTTCGGCGTAAGCCGGGGCGGTGTTGTAAGTGACTGACGAAGTGACAAAAGGCTCAGTTACCCTGTGTACGTATATTGGGCTGACGGCTGAGTTGGTTTTGCATGTGACGGCAAGTTCAAGGAACGCCCCGTCCACGTGCGTTGACGGTATGGATGACAGGTCAAGCTGCAGGAGGCCGGTGCTTTTTTGGCGTATAGTGTTTGTACCGACATATATGAATGGGTAAGACGACATGTTTTTATTCGGCAGGGCCGAATATACGAAAGTCGTTTGCGTGATGTCAATGTTCATTGCGGGCATTTTTTAAACCTCGTTCCGGCGGCAATGTATTTTGTTCGCCGCATCTACATATTACGCGGGCGGATGTGCCGCTGTTACACATGCCGCCAAACGGCCGAGCGCAGATGCAGGTTACCTTTTTTAATATGTGTATTGACAAATTTGACCGCTTATGATAACATTAATAAGCCGCTTATTGCGGGCTTGTTAAGTGGGAAACCCGCCCGTTGTAGCGAGATTTATTAAAAAGGCAGGGCATTTTTATATGTTCGCGGTAATTGAAACTGGCGGCAAGCAGTACAAAGTGCAGAAAGACGACGTCATTTTTGTAGAAAAGCTTGCCAAAGAAAAAGACGATACCGTAGATTTCAAAGTCCTTGCGCTGTGCGGGGACGACGGCCTTAAGGTAGGCGCTCCTTATGTGGACGGCGCAACCGTTACAGGCAAAGTACTCAAGAACGGCAAAGCGAAAAAAATAACGGTTTTCACCTATAAGCCTAAAAAGAACGAAAAACGTAAAATGGGCCATAGGCAGCCGTACACGAAAGTCCAGATAGACGCTATAAACGCATAACTATGATTTGCGCGGAATTCTTTAAAAAAGGCGGAAAGCTCATTGGCTTTAGCATAAGCGGCCATTCCGGTGCCGCCTGCAGCGGGCGCGACATAGTCTGCGCGGCTGTTTCATCCGCGGCTTACCTCACCGCCAATACCGTTACCGATGTTATCGGCGTCAAAGCCGGCGTTTCGGCCGGCGGCGGGCGCATGGAGCTTACGGTGCCGGACAGCGGCGCTGATAAATGCGCGGTTACTTTAAAAGGGTTCCGTTTGCATATGGAAGAACTTCGGAAACAATATCCGGAGTATCTGCATGTACATGATACGGAGGTGTAAAAATGCTGAAAGTAGACATTCAGTTATTTGCTCATAAAAAAGGAATGGGTTCCACAAAGAACGGCCGTGACTCCGAGTCTAAACGCCTTGGCGTTAAACGCGGCGACGGGCAGTTTGTCCTTGCGGGCAATATTATAGTAAAGCAGCGCGGCACGCATATCCACCCGGGCAACAACGTCGGCATAGGTTCCGACGACTCTCTGTTTGCCCTTGTGGACGGTAAGGTCAAGTTTGAGCGTTACGACCGCTACCGCAAAAAGGTAAGCGTATATGCCGTTGAGCAGTGACCCCTGAATATTGCGTATAACAAAAATCCCGGGACGTTCTGCCCGGGATTTTTTTTAAACGCGCGGTTAATATTTACCGGCTGTATATATACTATTTAAAGAGCGCGGGTAAAGCGTGTTTTTATAAACGGAAAGCGGTATTACTTATGTTTATTGACGATACTAAAATAAGGCTGAAGGCAGGTGACGGCGGCAGCGGAGCCGTTGCGTTCCACCGTGAGAAATATGTTGCTTCCGGCGGGCCGGACGGCGGCGACGGGGGAAAAGGCGGCGACATACTGTTTTTGGCAGACGACAACATGTCTACGCTCGCTGACTTCAGGTACAAAAAGAAGTACAGGGCGGAAAACGGCGAAGCCGGCAGAGGCAAGCGCTGCAACGGCCGCAAAGGCAGCGACCTTCTCATACGCGTGCCGCGCGGCACGCTTGTAAAGGATGCCGAAACCGGCAGGCTTATAGCCGATATATCGTCGGACAAGCCGGCTGTCATAGCAAAAGGCGGCCGCGGAGGGTGGGGCAACTCCCACTTTGCGACCGCGACGCGGCAGACGCCGCGCTTTGCAAGGCCGGGCGCGGCGGGCGAGAGCTTTTACATTAAACTTGAGCTTAAGCTGCTTGCGGACGTAGGCCTTGTAGGGTACCCTAACGTAGGCAAGTCAACGCTGATATCTGTAGTCAGCGAGGCAAAACCGGTCATTGCCGATTACCCCTTCACGACCATAGTGCCGAACCTCGGCGTCGTAAGCCTTGAAAACGGCGCATCGTTTGTCATGGCCGACATACCCGGCCTTATAGAAAACGCGAGCGAAGGCGCAGGCCTCGGACATGAATTTCTCCGCCATGTTGAGCGCTGCCGCCTGCTCCTGCATATTGTCGACGTTTCAGGCAGCGAGGGGCGCGACCCGAAAGAAGACTTTAAGGTCATAAACAACGAGCTAAGGAAGTTTAACCCGGAGCTTGCCGAGAGGCCGATGATAGCCGTGGGGAACAAGTGCGACCTTGCAAGCGACGAACAGATATCGGACTTTAAAAATTTTGTGGAAATGCAAGGATACGAGTTTTTCCCTGTGATGGCGGCGATAAAGTACCAGGTAGGCCCGCTTATGGACAGGACCGCGGAGCTTTTAAGCAAGCTGCCGCCCGTAAAGGAATACCTGCCTGACCCTGTAAGCCCTGACAAAACAGCGGGGGAACAGGAAAAGACGGTAGAAATAATAAAAAACGGAAACGTGTTCACCGTAAAGGCCGAGTGGCTTGTGCCCGTGCTGCGCACTATAAATTTTGCGGAGGAAGACTCAGTGCGTTACTTCCAGCGCGTGCTTATGAAAAGCGGCGTGGACGATGCGCTTAGCAAAGCAGGTGTGCAGGAGGGCGACACTGTAAGCATTTACGGGGTTGAGTTTGATTATATAGATTAGGAGAACGGCTTTTGGAGAGGTTATATGGCAAAGAATGCGACCCCGGGCAGCTCAGCCCGCTTGCGCTCGCGTTTGCGGGAGATGCGGTTTTTGAACTTTTTGTGCGCGAAAGGCTTGTATGCATGGGTAACAGGCCGGTAAATAAGCTCCACCGCCTCTCGGTTGAACAGGTATGCGCGTCTGCGCAGTCCGGATTTGTAGAAAAACTTATGCCGGTGCTGACGGACGAAGAAAAAGAGATACTGCGCCGCGGCAGGAACGCGCACACAAACCATGTGCCTAAAAACGCCGAGGTTGCACAGTACCACGCCGCCACCGCGTTTGAGGCGCTGTTCGGGTACCTGTACTTAAGCGGCAATATGGAAAGGCTGCGCTCGCTTTTTAATCTAATATGCGGTGAAAATTAATGTAAAGTAATTAAACATTGCTGCGCGGCGCTTACCGCAGGCTTTTGTACTTTTCGGATTCTTGTACGGCGAGCCTGTCGCAAAGCTCGTTTTCAGGGTGGCCGGCGTGGCCTTTTACCCAATGGACGCTCACGCGGTGTATTTCAAGGAGCCTTAGCAGGGCGCCCCAGAGGTCAGTGTTTAAAGCCGGCTTTTTGTCGGCTTTTTTCCAGCCGTTTTTTTCCCAGCTTTTGGCCCATCCTTTGCTTATGGCGTCGCAAACGTACTTTGAGTCGCTTGTCAAAAGTACTTCGCACGGCTCTTTAAGCACGCGCAGCGACTCTATGACGCCTGTAAGCTCCATGCGGTTGTTTGTTGTGTTAGGCGCGCCTCCGCTTAAGCGCTTTTCTATGCCGTTGTAGCGCAGTACGGCTCCCCAGCCGCCGGGGCCGGGGTTGCCGCTGCATGCCCCGTCTGTAAAAATCTCTATTTTTTTCATTGTTATGTTCCCTTTCGTGTTCGGTTAATTATATCATAAAAACATATGGCGGACAAATATGCCGCAGCTTGGCGGCGGTTAAAAAAGAGTTTGCAATGTGATTAGTATTATTATGCGGAGGCAATAATATAATTGAATATAAAAATCACGGCTTGACAGCAAATTACATTCAGCGTACAATTAAAAGGATATTTATTAAAACGGACAGCATACCGCGGATAAATC
>ENA-UOOE01000648-UOOE01000648.1-fermentation-metagenome-genome-assembly--contig:-NODE-648-length-32913-cov-28.610658_pt1 | contig 32913 bp, 30 predicted proteins | sample MGYA00245776_ERZ724021 | MGnify/ENA primary metagenome ERZ724021 (study PRJEB28704, sample SAMN03018321) | fermentation metagenome | biome: anthropogenic terrestrial biome; feature: soil; material... | reverse complement strand
GGTCCGGAGATTGCTGTGGCAAGTACAAAAGCATATGTTGTGCAGCTTTCTGTGCTGTACCTCTTGGCTATAAAGCTGGGACGTTTACATGATAAGCTGACCGCAGAGGACGAAACTCAGCTTTGCCGTGATTTGCTGGATATTCCCGATAAACTTCAGGAAACGATTGACGGAGACTCTGCTGTACTGAAATGTGCACAGGAACTGAAAGATGCACAGCATGTATTTTTCATCGGCCGTGGAGTGGATTATACATTGTGTATGGAAGGCTCTTTGAAACTGAAAGAAGTGGCCTACACGCATTGTGAGGCTTACGCCGCCGGCGAATTAAAACACGGAACTATTTCTTTAATTGAAGACGGCACACCGGTAATTGGAGTGGCCACTCAGCCTTCCCTGTTTGCGAAAACCGTAAGCAATCTGGAAGAAGTAAAGTCACGCGGGGCCAATGTGATACTGGTCTGCAATAAAGGCGATGAGGTTGACCCAAGTCTGACTAAAAATGTTTTGTGCGTACCAAAAGTGCAAAACTTGCTGTCTCCACTGGTTTCCATTGTTCCGCTGCAGCTTTTGGCCTATCATATTGCCGTGCTGCGTGGCTGCGACGTTGATAAACCACGTAATTTGGCAAAGTCCGTAACAGTTGAATAAAATTTTCTTCTGAATTTATTTTCATATGCATGCATTATTGCGTGAACATGAAAAGTGCCGCTGCCATAATTGGCAGCGGCACTTTTCATGTCAACTCATACAACTTCTCCATAAGTCCGCAGCGAAAAGTTGATATTATTCTTTGTCTTCCGCAACTTCTTCTGTAATAACTTCTTCATTGACAGCAATTGTATTTTCCCGTTCACGGTCCAGTTTTGCATTCCGAAAATACAGGGCCATGTCAATGGATATCTCAACGATATTCAGGAAATAAAATACCAGCCCTAAATAAAACAGAAAGTTCAAGCCGGTTCCGCCTGCTATGCTGTATTGCATAAATTTACGCGCAATGCCAAAAACATAGCCAATCCACAAGAACACTTCGAAAAAGATGCTTTTCCCTTTTGCTGTTCTGGACACATAGGAACGATAAATAGAAATCGGCCATGAAAGTCCAAAACATAAAATCATGATAGCTTCCAGTAAATCTGCCGTAATGGTGCCCCCTCAAAAATCCTTAAATTTCGACTTGTCTTTTAACAACTTATTCATTATACTAAAAATTAAGGCAGATGTAAAAGGTATATTTGAAATATCAGTCATATCAATTTGATATGGCAAAAGTAGTGAGGTTAAAATGAGCGTAAACTATGAATATTATCGGGTCTTTTATTACGTTGCAAAGTTCCATAGTTTTACAAAGGCAGCGAACATCCTGCTGAACAGCCAGCCAAACATTACACGCTGCATGAACAATTTGGAACACGAATTGGGCTGCAAACTTTTTACCCGAACCAACCGCGGTGTTTCGCTGACACCGGAGGGAGACAAACTGTATGCGCATGTAATCATTGCCTGTGAGCAAATCCGAGCGGGAGAAGATGAGCTGGCAAACTCTAAAAACCTGCAAAGCGGTATTCTCACGATTGGTGTCAGCGAAACTGCACTTTACGGGCTTCTGCTGGAAAAGCTGCGGAATTTTCATATCGACCATCCCGGAATCCGAATACGAATTTCCAATCAGTCCACTCCGCAGGCAGTGAACGCGCTGAAAAGCGGCCTTGTAGACCTTGCCGTCGTCACAACACCGACCGGCATTGACAAAACGCTTCAGGAAATTCCGCTCAGAACTTTCCATGAAATTTTAATCGGCGGACCGCGTTTTTCTGAACTGGAAGGGAAAACACTCTCCCTCCAAGATTTGGAGTCCTACCCCTTGATTTGTCTGGAAAAGGGCACCATGACCTATGAATTCTACAATCGCTTTTTTCTGGAACATGGGTTGTCTCTGCAGGCTGATACGGAAGCTGCCACAACCGATCAGGTACTTCCCCTAGTAAAAAATGATCTTGGTCTCGGCTTCCTGCCGGAAGGACTGGCCAAAGAAGCGCTTGCCAATGGAACTGTTTTTCGCATTTTTCTGGATGAGCCGATTCCGAAACGGTATATCTGCCTGATTCAGGACACCAGACGCTCGCTCAGCATTGTGGCAAAGGAGTTTAAAAAGGCACTTTATTAAAAAAATCGTATTCCGCAAAAGGAGGAAAAGAATTTTTTGACATTGCCTCTTGTCTGCTCCACACATGAATGCTATACTTCTATACGGATCTACTGAACATTCCTATACTGGGAGCTGGAAAATTTGAAATGGTTCTTAAAACGATTCTGTGATTTGACACAGCCGGAATTGTATGGCATTCTACAGCTTAGAAATGCAGTCTTTATTGTAGAACAGGCCTGTCCATATCCAGATATTGATGGTCACGACATAGATAGTTATCACCTTTTCTTAGAGGATAATCAAAATAAAGTCTGTGCCTGCTGCCGAATTCTTGACAAAGGACAGACTTTTCCAGAAGCTTCGATTGGACGCTTTGTGGTCCGAAAAGACAAAAGGAATGGCGGACTTGCCAGACAAATGCTGCAAAAAGCGATTACTTTCATTGACCAGCAAATGGATGAGCATGTCATCAAAATTGAAGCACAGGCTTATTTAAAGAATTTCTATATGGAAATGGGATTCACACCATGTTCTGATAGATTTTTGGATGACGGAATCCCTCACATTGAAATGATCCGGCGCGCATAGAACTACTGAAACGGTTTAAAAAGAAGCAGAGCTTAATGTCAGCACAAAACAAGTAAATAAATGCTTGACAAACAAGGGTTCTATGCCGTATTATTGTATTAATCTATTGACACAGTATGAAAAGCACTTGAATAACGCATTTTACAATGGCTGCCGACTATTTGCATATCATGGAAAGTCTTGATCATAAATTGATGTTTAGCGGAATGATTTGGCAGTGTTTTCCCATTAATTGTTTTATTCTTCCTCCCTTTCATGCTATAATGAAAAAATACTGTCAAGCAAATAGGTACATAGAAGAAAGGAACAACATATGCAGATACTAGAGATCATCAAGGCAGTTATTCTCGGTGTTATCGAAGGCATTACAGAATGGCTGCCTGTCAGCAGTACTGGCCACATGATTCTGTTCAATTCTTTCTGGCCCATGGATCCGCATGTTTACCGCGGCGGGAATGGGCAGGAATTTATTGATTTATTCTTAATTGTGATTCAGCTGGGTGCGATTCTTGCCGTCATGGTCTTGTACCGTCACCGGTTAAATCCATTTAGTCAGCACAAAACACCAGCGCAGAGAAAAAGTACGTGGATGCTTTGGTACAAGGTTTTCATAGCATCCATCCCTGCTCTTATTGTCGGTGTCCTGTTTGAACACAAAATCAAAACGAAACTTTACAATCCACCGGTAATTGCCGTAGCGCTCATTGTTTATGGTATTTTGTTTATTGTAATTGAAAACGAACACAGAAAACCCCATATAAAAACGCCGGATTCCATAGACACCCGTACGGCATTTCTGATCGGCATGTTTCAAGCTTTATCCTTGATTCCGGGCACTTCCCGTTCCGGTTCCACGATTCTCGGTGCAATTCTGCTGGGCTGTGCGCGCCCTGCGGCGGCTGAGTTTTCCTTCTTCATGGCAATTCCAGCCATGATTGTCGCTTCCGGAAAAGACTGCATTCAATATTTCGTGCAAAACGGCGGCGGTTTTACCGGCTTTGAAACATCTGTGCTGCTGACCGGTATGGTAGTTGCTTTTATTGTTTCCGTTTTCGCAGTTAAAGGGCTGATGAAATTTGTGAAAGGACATGATTTTAAGCCATTTGGCTGGTACCGCATCGTGTTAGGTGCAGTTGTCATTCTTTTCTCTCTCACCCACGTACTCAGGATGTCTTAAATTCATTATACTTTAAATGAAAAAACATCTAAGAAAAAGCAGACGATTTTACATACTGTCAGAAAATCCACAGATATATAAAGAAAATGATACTGCAGCTTTGTCTGCAGGGAAAGGAATTTCATTTTTATGGAGTTTATAAAGAATCTGCTGCGTGGTGTCGGAATGGGGATTGCAGAAGTCATCCCCGGCGTGAGCGGCGGAACGATGGCAGTGCTGATGAACATGTATGATAAGTTAATCGATGCAATCAGCCACCTGAAAAAGCAATTTAAAAGCAGCATCTCCCTTTTGCTGCCGCTTCTTTTGGGAATGGCGCTGGCAATTTTGGCATTCAGTCATGTTATCACCCCACTGCTTCAAAATTACCCTATGCAGGTCAATTTCCTTTTCATCGGACTGGTCAGCGGAATTATTCCCATGCTGTTCCGCCATGCCAGCAAAGGCGGCTTTAAGCCTTTACAAACTGTCTCCTTTTTTGTTATGTTTATGCTGATGATTTTAATGGCCTGTTTCTATTCGGTAACCAATACCGCTGTGATCACCACCATAAATGCTGCCGCATCTGTCCGCTTCGCTTTGATTGGTTTCTTGGCAGCGGTTTGCTTAATCCTCCCCGGTGTCAGCGGGTCCATGATTATGGTTATTTTTGGTATCTATGCATCGGTAATGGCGGCTATCAGCCGACTTGACCTTCTCTTCTTAGTTCCGGTTGCCATCGGTATCGTATGCGGCTTAATCTTTGGCTCCAAAATTATTGACTACTGCCTGCATCATTTTCCGCAGGCTACTTATTTTGCCATTCTGGGACTGGTCAGCGGCTCTATTATTTCCCTTGTGCAGCGCGCTCTGCTGCCCGAGTCAGCCGGTAAAGTGTTTACCCTGCCGGGAGCTGGTGGAATTGTCATCTCTGTTTTGTTAATGGCAGTTGGCATCGGCGTTTCCCTTCTTTTCACTTCTGATGTACTTATCCGTGGAAAAAAGCAGCCACAGTCATAAAACTTCAAAATAAAAATATGTTAGGAAAGCATGCTGCGTAGTTTTTTTACTCTGCAGCATGCTTCCTTTCTCTTGAAAGAATTCAAATGAAAACACAAACCTTTTCATAAAACAAAAGAGGCCGGAACACCCTGCAAAAAATTGACAGGGTGTTCCGGTCTCTTTCAATTCAATGATACTTGCGAATCAGTCAAGCGCTTTGTCTGCCACTTCCTGTTTCACACGAGCCATAAAAGCATCCAAAGACATAGAACCCAGATCGCCGGCTTTACGGTGACGAACAGAAATGTTTCCACTCTCCATTTCCTTGTCGCCGATAATCAGCATATAAGGCGTCTTCTGCAATTGTGCCTCACGGATCTTATAGCCGATCTTTTCGCTGCGGTCATCCTCTTCTACCCGGATTCCGGCATCTTCCAGTGCATGGTACAATTTTTGCGCATACTCCTGATGGCGTTCTGCAATCGGCAAAATCTGAACCTGCACAGGAGAAAGCCAAAGCGGAAATGCCCCTGCAAAATGCTCAATTAAGATTCCAATGAAACGTTCAATAGAACCAAACACCACACGGTGCAGCATAATCGGACGGTGTTTCTGACCATCAGCACCTGTGTATGTCAGCTCGAAACGCTCCGGAAGCTGGAAGTCCAGTTGGATGGTTCCGCACTGCCATGTGCGGCCAAGGCAATCGCGCAGATGGAAGTCCAGTTTTGGGCCGTAGAAAGCGCCGTCTCCTTCATTCACCTCATAGCTATATCCAAGTTCCGTAACAGCGTCGCGCAGCACCTGTGTTGCATTGTCCCACGTTTCTTTATCTCCCATGTGGTCTTCCGGCATGGTGGAAAGTTCAATGAAATAGGAGAAACCAAAGGTTTTATAGACTCCGTCAATTAAGCGAACGACCCCTTGGATTTCACTCTTCATTTGATCCGGCGTCATAAAGATATGCGCATCATCCTGATGAAAACAGCGAACACGCATCAGGCCGTGCAGAGCGCCGGAAAGCTCATGGCGGTGAACCAGACCGACTTCGCCAAGACGCAGAGGCAAGTCTTTATAGGAACGCGGTTTAAAATTATAGACCAGCATACCGCCCGGGCAGTTCATTGGCTTGATTGCATAGTCTTCGCCGTCGATAACTGTCGTATACATATTCTGCTTGTAATGAGCCCAGTGACCGCTGCGCTCCCAAAGCTTGCGGCTGAGGATAACCGGTGTCGAAATTTCCTGATAACCTGCTTTTTGGTGGACTTCACGCCAATAGTCCATCAGCAGATTCTGCAGCACCATGCCCTTGGGAAGAAAGAATGGAAATCCGGGCCCTTCTTCCATAATTGTAAAGAGCTCAAGCTCACGTCCCAGTTTGCGGTGATCACGTTTTTTGGCTTCTTCCAGCATGGCGACATAGTGGTTAAGGTCGGCAGCCTTTGGAAATGAAATACCATAGACTCGCTGCAGCATCTTATTGTTGGCATCTGCACGCCAGTAAGCACCTGTGCAGTTTGTTAATTTCACAGCTTTCACACAGCCGGTGCTCATCAAATGCGGACCGACACACAGGTCAATATAATCTCCCTGTTTGTAAAAAGTGATCGTCTCACCTTTACTGCTGTGTTCTTTGATTAATTCCACTTTATAGTCCTGCTTGGCATCCTGCATCATCTGAAGAGCCTTTTCCGCCGGAACCTCGATCCGCTCCAGTGGAATATCAGCCTTAATGATTTTCTTCATTTCCGCTTCGATTGCCGTCAGGTCCTGCGGAGTCAACGTGCGCGGCAGATCAAAATCATAGTAGAAACCATTTTCGATTGCGGGGCCAATGGCAAATTTTGCATCTGGGAATAAATGCTGAACTGCCTGAGCCATAATGTGGGCTGTCGTGTGCCAATACGCTTTCTTGCCATCCGTATCATCAAACGTAAGGATTGCAAGAGTGCAGTCCGCCTTCAGCGGTGTACGCAAATCAATAACCTTTTCATTCAGGCGGCCCGCACAGGCGGCCTTGTAAAGGCCCATGCCAATACTCTTTGCCACTTCTGCAACGGTTGTCCCGGGTTCAAATTCCCGCACATTTCCTTTTAAGTTGACTTTTATCACGGAAGATCTCTCCTTTTATTATAATGATTCTATGCAAATTAGAATGATAATCAAAATAAGCCGGAATATGGAATATCTGTAAGGGATAAAAAAAGCGCCCTGCCCCTTCCTGGGGCAAGACGAATAGTCTCACGATTCCACCCAGATTATATCCTTAAACAGGACACATCTTTCTGCGGCGGGTAACGGCGCCGGACCGGTATACTTTCATCGGTACACACTCAGAGGCGGTAGCGAATGCATGGCTCCCGCCGCGGATACTTTCAGCCTTTGGTACCCGCTCTCTGCTGCAGGAGGAAATGCGGCTTCCTCATCAACGATTTCCGGTGTTCAATTTGTTTGTATCATAGCACTTCTGTCTGGGCTTGTCAATGAAAGTCCGGTTTTTTCGACAAAAACTTTTTTCATTCTCCACTGCTTGCGTTTGGAGAAAACCATCTCATGACAGATGTCGTGAAATTTGCAGGAATTCCGGTGAAAACCTGTATCTTTTCTTGACAATGGACCCATAAACGTTATACAATTATTCTTAAGATGCTGAATTGCGCATTTTCCGGGAATATACCCGGTCCCATTTTCAATAAAATGAATTTTAAAACGTATGCAGTCAGTTCCAGAAATAAAAACTGGAATTTGCTCCGCGGTTACAATTTTGTGCGGAAAAGCTAAAAAAGGCTGGCTGCACAGTCCACTGGAAGCACCTGTTTTGCTCCAGCAGATAGATTGGTAAATAAAAGCCGGAAGTATGGACCGGTAAGGTAGTCTGAGCTTTTTGAATTTTTGAAGCAGACTCTTTTTATTTAGTATAATATGTATTTTTCATGACAATTCCATATCTGTATGCAAGGCAGAAGGGGCGCGCTCCGGGACAGAGGAGGTGCTCAAACAATTGAATCCTGTCATCGTGATCGTTCTGTGCATTGTCTGCCTCGCTGCAGGCATTGCCGCGGGCTTCTTTGCCGGCGAACGTCACCGTAAACAGACCGCCGAACTTGCTATTGGTTCCGCAGAAGAGGAAGCGAAACGGATCGTAAATGACGCGCTGAAATCTGCGCAGGCGAAAAAGAAAGAAACAATTCTAGAAGGAAAAGATGAGCTGCATCGGCTGCGGACGGAAGCGGAACATGAAATGAATGACCGCCGTAAGGAGATTCAGCGGCAGGAACGGCGTATCCAGCAAAAGGGAGAAAGCCTTGATAAAAAGCTGGAAAACTTTGAAAATAAGGAGGAAAAGCTTTCTAAAAAGAACAAGCAGGCTGAAGAATATCTGGCAAAAGCCGAAAATATCAAGAAAGAGCAGTTGGAAACTCTGGAGCGAATTTCCGGCTTTACTGCAGAGCAGGCAAAAGAATATCTGCTTAAAGAGTTTGAAACGGATATTCAGCATGAAAAAGCTGTTAAGCTGCGCGACTTTGAACAGCAAACCAAGGATGAAGCAGACAACTCGGCCCGTGAAATCATTTCAATGGCGATCCAGCGCTGTGCCGCCGACCACGTTTCAGAAGCGACGATTTCCGTTGTACCGCTGCCGAATGATGAAATGAAAGGCCGCATTATCGGCCGCGAAGGCCGGAATATCCGCACGATTGAAACGCTGACCGGCGTTGATCTGATTATTGACGATACGCCGGAAGCAATCACGATTTCCAGTTTTGAACCTGTACGCAGAGAGATTGCCCGTGTTGCGCTGGAAAAGCTGATTGCTGACGGTCGTATTCATCCGGCCCGCATTGAAGAAACAGTAGAAAAAGCCCGCAAAGAAGTGGACGCAAACATTAAACAAGCTGGTGAAAATGCTGTACTGCAGGTCGGCATCACCAATATCCATCCCGAACTTGTGAAGCTTCTTGGGCGTCTGCGCTACCGCACAAGTTATGGTCAAAATGTATTGGACCATTCCTTGGAAGTTGCTTCGCTCTCCGGTATTATGGCGTCCGAGCTTGGACTTGACCCCACGATGGCCCGCCGTGCCGGTTTACTGCATGATATTGGCAAGGCACTTGACCATGAGATGGAAGGTTCTCATGTTGATATCGGTGTGGAAGTTGCCCGAAAATATAAAGAAAGCGAAGCAGTTGTGCATGCCATTGCTGCACACCATAATGACATTGAGCCAAAGACAGTAATTGCCTGTTTGGTTCAGGCTGCTGATGCAATCAGTGCAGCTCGTCCCGGTGCACGTCGTGAAAATGTTGAAAACTATATTAAGCGCCTTGAAAAGCTGGAGGAAGTTGCCTCTGGATTTGAAGGAGTAGAACGCTGCTATGCCATTCAGGCCGGACGTGAAATTCGTGTCATTGTGAAACCCGAAGCCATTTCGGATGACAAAATGACGCTTTTGGCACATGATATTTGCCGAAAAATCGAGTCCGATTTGGAATACCCCGGCCAGATTAAAGTGAATATTATTCGCGAAAGTCGAGTAGCCGACTTCGCAAAATAGAATAATTGCTGCTGCGGTGTATAGAATGTACATTCCGTGGCAGCTTTTTTCAACAGACATACAAAGCCGCACCCCATAGAAGGCCAATGTGGGAGCTTTTACGGCAAAATGAAGTATCTGGGAAGGAGAAAGATTTATGAATATTCTTGCAATCGGCGATGTCGTCGGCAGTGCTGGCTGCCATTTTTTAAGGGAAAAGCTCCCAACTCTTAAAAAACTGAAAGCAGTCGATCTGGTTATTGCAAACGGTGAAAACAGCGCCGATGGAAACGGGCTGACACCTTCTTCCGTTCGATATCTGCTGGACAGCGGTGCAGACATTATCACTTCCGGCAATCATAGTTTCCGCCGGAAGGAAAGCTATGATACTTATGACGAATGCGAACAGCTGCTGAGGCCCGCAAACTTCCCATCCGGCGCCCCCGGACGCGGTTTTACAATCTATGACATGGGACGCATACAAGTGGGCATCCTAAATTTGATGGGAACCGTTTACTTGGATCCACTCGATAATCCTTTTTTCACAGCAGACGCCATGCTGAAAAACATCCCAAAAATCACAGTGGTAGATTTTCATGCAGAAGCGACCGGAGAAAAACGCAGCATGGGATATTATCTGGACGGCCGGATAAGCGCCCTCTGGGGCACACATACCCATGTGCAGACCGCAGATGAATGCATCCTGCCCAAGGGTACCGGCTATATCTCTGACCTTGGCATGACTGGCGCTGTGAATTCTGTCCTCGGTGTAAAACCTGAGCTGACCATCCGCAAAATGCGCAGTCAAATGCCCGTTCGCTTTGATCTTGTCAAAGACGGGCCTTTTAAAATGGACTGCTGCTTATTTGAAATTGATGAAAAAACCGGTCGCTGTCAAAATGTTGAACGGCTGGAACTGCAGTAAAGCGGAGGATTAAAACCATGTTTTACGAAGAAGACTGGCTGATGCGCCAGATCAACATGATGGCAAGAGCCATTGCCAAGCTTGCATGCGGGGGAGAGACCAGTATTCGGTATGACCTCCATCGGCAAATTAAGCCCGGCGAAGTAGGCGGTGACCTCCGTTCTATGCTGACAGCACTCACAGCGCAGGGTCAATTCTGCAAAGCTGAGGACCTGCTTTTTGATTCTATCCATCCCGACCAACCGGATGACCTGAAACTCGGGTTGGATTTCTATACCAATCTCAATTGCCTTCCCGATGAAGTGCTGGCAGCCGGCAACTTCCCCCGAGAAGAAGTCAAAAGCGGGCTGGAGGATCTCATGCACTTTTACGGCATTTCTCTTGGGGAAAACAACTGAACATCCGCAAAAGTTTCAACGTAATTTTTGTACAGCAGTTTCTAACCACAATGGGAATTTTCAGTTGAATCCCCATAATTTCTATGGTATACTGATATTAAAAAACAAGACTCAGAGACATTGTCGAAACTCAAGGCACCTGATTCCAGGCACCTTATATTAAAAAGTTTCTAAAGGAGCTTTGCATATGATTAATGGAACAGATTTGCGAAATGCGATGATTTCCGGTGCAAATAACATCGCCCGGCACCGAAGCCATATCGATAAACTCAATATATTCCCTGTGCCGGACGGCGATACCGGCACCAATATGTCCATGACTATGGCAAACGCTTCCGCAGAACTGCAGAAAGAACAGGGTGGGACTGTCTCTGAAGTTGCCCGAAAAGCCGCTTCTGGTTTATTGCGGGGTGCACGCGGAAATTCAGGCGTTATTCTGTCCCTGTTGTTCCGCGGATTTGCTGACGGTGTGAAGGATTTAGAAGAAATTTCCGGAAATGAGCTTGCCAATGCACTCAGTCTGGGAGTCGATGATGCCTATAAAGCCGTCATGAAACCAACGGAAGGTACAATCCTAACTGTTTCCCGCGTTGCAAGTGAAAAAGGAAAGGCTGCCGCAGGAATTGACAACGATACCATTTATGTCTGGAGTGCCATCTGTCAGGGTGCTGAAGAAGCGCTGGCAGAAACGCCGGAACAGCTTCCCGTGCTGAAAAGAGCCGGTGTTGTGGATGCCGGCGGCAAGGGACTGTGCTGTATTTTTGAAGGAATGATGAGTGTTTTTCGGGATGGCGTCATTCTGCAGAATGATGCAGATGAAGAGATTGCTGTCGATTTGACCAGCAGCGATTCTTTTAACAGTGCTGCGGCAGAATTTGACGGGGACATCCGTTTCACGTACTGCACAGAGTTTATCGTCAGCCGTGAAAAAAGTCCGCGGAAAGATCCGGAGGAACTGCGCCGGTATCTGGAAACTATCGGTGACTGTGTCGTCGTCGTTTCGGATAATGATATTATTAAAACTCATGTCCACACAGAGGAACCCAACAAAGCTTTAGAGGCTGCACTCCGTTATGGTCAGCTTCTCACCGTAAAGATTGACAACATGAAAGAACAGCACCGCAAGGCAAAAGCAGCCGAAGAGGCAGTTAAAGCCAAAGCAGAAAAAGAAGCTCTGAAGCCGGAAGAGCCGACAGAAAAAGTCGGCTTTGTTTCTGTTGCTGCCGGTGACGGTTTGAAAACTCTTTTCATGGATCTTGGCTGCACTCATGTCGTGAACGGCGGTCAAACGATGAATCCAAGTACAGAAGATATTATGAAAGCAGTACTGGCAACCCCCGCAAAAACGGTTTTGGTTCTGCCAAACAATAAAAATATTACAATGGCATCTGAACAGGTCGTCCCGCTGGTAAAGGACCGTAAAGTGATGGTTTTGCCAACACGCACCATTCCGCAGGGACTTTCTGCAATGCTCGCCTACGATCCGGATTTGACGTGTGAAGTCAATGCCGTTAAAATGATGGAAGCAGCCGGGAAAGTCAGAACTGGTTCCGTTACTTATGCGTCCCGTAACAGTGAATTCGGCGGTCACCGCATTTCTGAGGGGGATATTCTCGGGCTGATAGACGGTAAACTGACAGTAATCGAAAAAGATATCATTCACGCCTGTTTTAAACTGACACATTCTATGGTAAACCGCTCTACAGCATTCATCACCATTATTTATGGCGAAGATATTACGGAAGAGCAGGCTAATGAAGCCTATAACCGCATTAAGTCCAAAGTAAGTTCCGACATTGAGATCACCCTTGTCAATGGTGGACAGCCAATCCACTATTTCCTGATTTCGGTGGAATAATGTCCTCTTTATTTGCACAGCCCATTCAAAAATTGAAAGGCGTCGGCGGCAAACGCGCAGAGCTTTTTCGGAAGCTCGGTGCGCCCACGGTCGGCGCTTTGCTATATTTGTATCCCCGTGCCTATGAGGACTGGAGCAATCCTTATACGGTCCTACAGGCACCCACAGATGTTCCCTGTGCGGTGCGGGCCACTGTCGAAAGCATTCATGCACCTGTATTTACACATTCTGGCATGATGCTGATTCATGTGCGTGCTGTGGATGACGAGGGGACTTCTTTAGAACTCACTTTTTTTAATAATTCCTACATTCAAAACCTGCTGAGCAGCGGAACCTGCTATCTTTTCTATGGGAAAGTGAATCGGAGTTATGGAAAATATCAAATGGCTGCGCCTGCCTTTGCAAAAGATGGGCAGCACCCCGGATTGCGTCCTATCTATCCACAAACAAAGGGACTCTCCAGCCGAATCATAGAATCGGCTGTCAAAGAAGCCCTGCACCTGTTACCGGATACGATTCGAGACCCGATTCCGCAGGAAATCCGCCAGCAGTACAGCCTGTGTGAGTTACGTTATGCGCTGGAAAATATTCATCAGCCAAAAGATAAGGAAAGTATGGAAATCGCCCGCCGCCGGCTTGCTTTTGAAGAATTGCTGGTTTTGCAGCTTGGCCTGCTCGCCATGAAAAACCGCATCCGCGAAAAAAGCAGTTTCCCAATTCAGCAGAACTTTTTGGAGAATTTCTGGGAACTGCTCCCCTTTTCCCCTACGAACGCCCAAAAGCGTGCCGCAGAAGAGGCCGTGCAGGACATGCAGAGCGGCTTCCCCATGAACCGTTTGATTCAGGGCGACGTCGGCTCCGGAAAAACCGCTGTGGCCGCTGCCTGCTGTTACACCGTCATCCGAAATGGCATGCAGGCGGCTTTCATGGCACCAACCGATATTCTGGCGCACCAGCATTACACCTCCCTGACAAAGCTGCTGGAAGCCGCCGGCATCCGTGTGGGGTTACTGACCGGTTCTATGAAAGCAAAGGAAAAAGCCGCTGTAAAAGCAGACATTGCCAACGGCAGCATTTCACTGCTGGTCGGTACTCACGCTCTTTTGACACCGGATGTACAGTTTCAAAGGCTTGGGCTGGTCATTACGGACGAACAGCACCGCTTCGGCGTCAATCAGCGCGCCGCGCTCGCCGAAAAGTCCAAAGGTACACATGTTTTAGTGATGAGTGCCACACCAATTCCGCGCACTCTGGCACTGATGATCTATGGTGATTTAGACATTTCCGTGATGAATGAACTGCCCCCCGGCAGACAAAAAATCCAGACTTTCTGTATTGACACTGGAAAACGGATGCGGGCGCTTCATTTTCTGCAAAAGCATGTCCATGAGGGCCGTCAGGCTTATATCATCTGTCCGGCCATAGAAGGTGGAAACGACAAAGCCAGCGTTACAGAATACGCGCAGCACCTGCAAGAGGTGCTGCCGGACTGCCGTATTGCTGCACTGCACGGACGCATGAAGGCAAAAGACAAAGACAGCATCATGGAGCAATTCTCTGCCGGAAAAATTGATATTCTCGTCTCCACAACTGTAGTGGAAGTCGGTGTTGACGTACCCAATGCCGTGGATATGCTGATTGAAAATGCTGAACAATATGGCCTTTCCCAGCTGCACCAACTGCGCGGCAGGGTCGGACGGGGCAGCTATCAAAGTTATTGTATTCTAATCACAAATGCACAGAATGACAATGCACGCGCCCGCATGAAAGTCATGTGCGAAACTTCCAATGGCTTCACCATTGCCGAAGAAGACCTGAAACTGCGTGGCCCCGGCGATTTCTTCGGGCAGCGGCAGCATGGCCTTCCGGAACTGAAAATTGCCGATATGAACAGCGACCTTGCAGTGCTGAAAAATGCACAGGAAGTTGCAAAGAAACTGCTGCAGCAGGACCCGCCGCTGGAAGAACCGGCTCACCGCGGCCTGCGTGCAGAAGTGCGTCAGCTCTTTGCGGAAAGCGGCTCTCCGGCCGGAAGCGACTAATAATTTTTTATACCACGATTTGAACACAGCTGGTACCGTCTGGCAGGCGGCTGACAACCAGCTGTTTTTTGATGACATTCTGCAATTCCGTCACATGGGAGATAATTCCCACTGTACGGCCGGATTTCTGCAGGCGAAGCAGAGCGTTCATGGCAGTATCCAAGGTCTCCTGATCAAGAGAACCGAAACCTTCATCAATAAACAAAGAGTCCAGCCGGACCGCACCCGAATAGCTCTGCACCGTATCCGATAATCCAAATGCAAGAGACAGGGACGCAAGAAACAGTTCCCCGCCGGAAAGCGTATTGACATTCCGCTCCCCGCCGGATGCCGCATCCAATACCAAAAGGTCCAGTCCGCCAAGCGCATTTCCGCCGGCAGGCGTTTTTTGGCGCAGAAGGCGATACCGCCCTCCGGAGAGGTCAGAAAAAAAAGTATTGGCACTTGCGAGAATATCATCCAGCATAATGCCCAGCACAAATTGTTGAATCGGCACTTTCTGTTTGGTCCTGCCGGAAAGCAGATCTGCCAGACGCCCAGTCGCTTCATACTGCACACGCAAATCTTTTCCTTGCTGTTCCAGCTTCTGCAGCTGCTTCTGCGAGTGCTGTGCGCTTTTTAGGCTTTCCTGTGCACGGCCTGTCTGTCCCGCCAACCTTCCTGCTTCCTGTTGGGCTGCATCCCGCGCCTGACGAGCGGCTTTCTCATCAGGTCGCTCCACATCCTTTGGGACCTCCGGCTGTGTTCGGTACTCTGAAATTGCGAGCTGATACTTTGCCTGTGCGTCGGTAACATCCGCCTTCGTTTTTCGGAACGCTTCTTCCGCCGCCGCTGCACGGCTGCGCGCATTTTCTGCATTCCGGCGGAGAAGGGTTTCCTGCTGCGTCAGTTTGTTCGCTTCCCCACGAAGCTTCTGCACAGTCTGTTCCAATTCCGCAAGGGTTGCGCTGCCCTGCATCTGCTCTGCAATCGCTTTTTCGGTTGCTGCATCGGCGGAAAACTGATTTTTCAGATCAGTCAAAAGGCTGCGCCTTTGTTCCGCTTCTGTTCTTGCCTTTTCCCGCTGTTCTTCCAACAGCTTAAGTCTTGCACGTGCTTTCTGCAGAGTATTGGATGCTGTCTTCACCTTTTCCTGCATTTGCCGCAGTTCCTGCAGCCTGCCCGATGGCTTTGCCGGATTCGGATGATGAAAGGAACCACAGACCGGACACGGACAGTTTTCCTGAAGACCCGCTGCAACTGCCGCCGCCGCATTCGTCTGCATCTCCATGTTGATTGCTTTTGTAATTTCCGGCAGTTTTGCAAGCTGTGCTTGAAGACCATCTGAAAATTTCATGCCCTTCTGCCAACGTTCCTGCGCCTCTTTTTGTGTCTGTTCGGCCTGTTCCAACAATTTTTGATTCTGCTGCAGCTGAGTCTGTGTCCTCTGAATCTTTTTTCGTAAAGTATCCAGCTGTCGGGCTGCATCCAGCGCACTCTGCCGAGCTGCAGCCTGCTCGCCAAGCTTCTTGGCCTGCGCTCTGCAAGTTTCCGCCTGCGGAAGTGCAGCCTGCATCTTAGCATTCTCCCCTGCCGCCTGTTGCGAACGCTTGGCTGCATCACTTAGGATTTTTTCACGCTGCTTCAATCCATCATAAGCATCTGCAGCCTTGGCTGCAATATCATAGACCCGATTACACTGCGCCTGTTTTACCTGTGCATCGGCAAAAGATTTCTGCAGCCTGTTTTGCTCCTCTGCAAGTTTTCGGCATTTTCCCTGCAGGCCATCCATGTCCTGCACACCCTCACGCGAAACTATCGAAGCTCTGGCGGCATCATTTTGTCCAGCTTGTTTGGAAAGGCTTCCCGCCCGATCACGCATCCGGCGTGTCAGGCGTTCCCAGCGTTCTGTTGCAAACAATGTCTGCAGCAGGGAAGCCTTGTCACGCGAATTGGCCAGCAAAAGCTTCAAAAAATCCCCCTGCGGCAGGACGACTACCTGAGAAAACTGCTCACAGGTTAACCCTAACAGTTGTTCCGCCTGTTCTTTGACACGCAGTTCTGAACCAGAGCACAGCAATTCCCATTTTCCATCCTTTTTTCTCTGGTAGCACTCATGCACATCTTTAACTTTCATCGTATCGGCCCGCTTGGAATAATATTCTTTTCTGCTGCGAAACCATTTATATGCTGAACCACGGTAGCCGAATTCAAACTCGACCAAGGTTTCGTCTTCCGGCTTTGCCGAAAGGCTGCGCATCCCCTCCCAACTGCGCCGCCCTCCGGTTGCTTTTCCATAAAGGGCAAAACACATTGCGTCCAAAATTGTTGTCTTTCCACCGCCGGTGGCACCTGTAATCAGAAACAGCGGATGCTCACCAAGCTCCGTAAAATCAATCTTGGTCTCGTGCAAATAAGAGCCGAACGCTTTCATCCGAAGCCGAAGTGGTCTCATACCTCTTCCCCCTCTTTCATAACCTTCTGAAACAGGGCAAGGTCCTGCTCCGTCGGCTCTGTGCAGCAAATCTGCTCCAGAAACGCCGTAAAAATCTGCTCATCGCTTACCCGGTGCTGCCGCATTTCCCGACGGAAACGGTCGTCCTCTTCTCCGCCGCCGGAAAGCAGGTATTCACTGGAAACCCCTAACAGATTGGGATAGTATGGAGTAAGACGGTCAACGGGCTGATAAATTGGATATTCATCGGTCAGCTGCACCAACAGGTAGTCCTCACTCGGCGCTTTCTGTGCATCCGTAAGCAGCTCTTCAAAAGTGCCGCGCAGAATGCGGACATCATGCGGCGGAACAATAGGAAACAGTTCTGTTTCTGCATGATGCTCCTTCAGGGTAACCATCACGGCACTTTTCTTCTGCTTTTCTTCATCAAAGCTGTATTTGAGCGGCGAACCGGAGTAACGGCCGCAGCCTGCTTTCTGCGGCCCATGCAGATGTCCCAGTGCCACATAGTCAAAGGGTTCAAAACAATCCAGCCCAACTTGGCTGCTGCCGCCGACAAATGCCGGACTTTCACTTGCGCTTACCTGTCCACCCGCGGCAAAGCAGTGTGTAATCAAAACATTTTGAACTGCTGGATCAGGTTTCACCCGCGCAAGCAGTGCACGAAACGCTTCATCCATCGTGCGCGGGCCGTCATCCTCTTGTTGAAGCGCCGCTCTTGCTGCGGCAGGATCGCAATACGGCAGCGTATAGAAGCAAAACGGTCCTTCTTTTGTCACGATGGTATAGGGGCACCACACGTCCTCCGGACGGGTTGCCAGCACTACCCCTTGCTTCCGCAGGAGAGAGGTTCCAAGGGAAAGCCGCTGCGCACTGTCATGGTTTCCGGTCACAGCAATCAGGGGAATCTGAAGCTGCGAAATTGCATTCAAAAAAGTATTAAACAAAGTAACCGCTTCCACTGGCGGAACCTGACGGTCAAAAATGTCTCCGGCAAGCAGTACTGCATCCGGTTTTTCACGCTCCAGCAATGGCAAAAGCCAATGGAGCAAAAACCACGACTGCTCTTCCAACATGCTGCGCCCATAAAGTGCTTTGCCCAGGTGCCAGTCTGCTGTATGTAAAAATTTCATAAGTATCCCCTCCTCCATTCCTCTGGCAGTTAAGGAAAAAAGCCAACAATTCTATCTTTCTTTTTCTGCAAATAACTGGTATACTGTTGAAGTGGATATCATTTTAAATCTCAGTCACAGAAATCACCGATTCTTACTTCTATTTTATCACAGCGGAGGGAATACTTCCATGAAAAAACGTCTGCTTTCACTGATGTTGATGCTTACAGTTATTGTGGTGAGCTGTCTGCCGGCCAATGCAGCTTCTAAAACCAGTTCTTTGTCAACTGACAGCCAAACTGTTTCATCTACACTAAACAGCAGTGACAGCCTTTTTAAACCCGACTTTAAACTAAATTCAAAAGCGGCAATTCTTGTGAATTTAGATACAGACACCACCGTATTTTCGCTGAATGCGGACAAAAAAATGTATCCTGCCTCCACAACAAAAATTATGACATTTATCATTGTGATGGAACATGTCAAAAATGTGGATACGGAAACGGCCACCTACTCTGAAAAAGAGTACAAGATGATTGAGGGTACTGGAAGCTCTAATGCCGGCATGAAAGTCGGCGAAAAATTCAGTATCCATCAGCTTCTTTATGCAATGATGGTTCCTTCAGGAAACGATGCCGCTCTGCTTCTGGCAGATTACGTCGGCGGCGGCGATATCAACAAATTCGTAAACATGATGAATCAGAAAGCCAAAGCGCTTGGCTGCACGGGAACGCATTTTGTCAATCCCAACGGTCTGCACAATCCGAATCATTATACAACTGCGCACGACTTGTCGCTGATGGCAAAATATGCACTGACACTGAATTATTTTATCGAAGTAACCAACACAACGGTTTATAACTTAACTCCTCTTAACAAACCCGGCACCAAGCGGCAATTGACTACCACAAACTATATGATTGACCGCGGAGCAAAAGGCGGCGAATACTACAATCCCTATGTTAAAGGCATTAAGACCGGGCATACGGATGAATCCGGCCGCTGTCTTGTTACCACAGCTATTTTCGGCGGACGTACATATCTCTGCGTTCTGATGGGTGCTCCCGTAAATTCAAATACATGTGGTGAAATGGTCGACACCACCAAACTTTACCGATGGATTTACACCAACTTTAATCTGGTGCAAATTGCCTCTGCCAATGAACCCATGTGCGAAATTCCACTGAAATATGCTTGGAACCATGACTCTGTTACACTGTGTCCGGAAAAAGATGTCACGGCAGTCCTTCCGGAAGGTGTCAGCGCCAACAGTGTGGATGTGACGCCAAATGTGCCCTCCTTTGCGGAAGCACCCGTGCAGAAAGGTCAGGTCATTGGCACTGCCACACTTACTTACGCCCAGCAGAAACTGGCAACAGTGCGATTGGTCTCCAGTGCAACGGTGAACCGCAGTGAATTGGTACATTCCGTAAGCACGGCACAGGAGATTTTTGCAGCGCCATGGTTTATTTCTATATTTACTGTTATTGTGGTACTTCTTATCGTTTATATCATCCTTGCCATTTTTTACAGCCGGCATAAGCGAAACATACGCCGCGTTAAAAAATACAGGCGGTTTTAAAGGGGAACATAAAGTAAAATTAAGTGAAATTGCATTTCTAATGTTTACTCTACGGATAAATATAAGGAATCATGAAATAGCGAAATTTCATGATTTTAATCAGTGCATATTCATACTATCTATTGGAAATTGACTCATGCATTTGGACATGATATTATGAGTTATATGTATGTATATTTTACAGAAAATACACCGATATTTAACCAGCCTACAAGATTGAAAACGAAAAGGAATGTGTCATGATGAAATTTTTATTAATTGATGATTCTGCATTTTCTAGAAAAATTTCTGCAAATTACATCCGTAAATATTTCCCTGATGCTTCCATTGAATTTGCTTCAGATGGTGAAATGGGAATACAGAAATTCGATCAAACACATCCGGATTATGTTATTGCAGATTTGCTGATGCCAAAAGTCAGCGGAAAAGATATGATTTCTATTTTAAAAAAGAAAAACTTTCATAATATTATTGTCTTAAGCGCAGATGTCCAAAAAGGTATCCGCCAAGAGATAGAAGCGATGGGCATTACTGCTTTCATTAATAAACCTCTTAGTGACGAAACGATGCAGGTATTATATGCGAAAATTAAAGGGACGCGTTATGAAGCAGCAAAATAAGATTGCATGTGATATTTTAAATGAGATTTTTAATGTTAGCATCGGAAAAGCAGCCGATATGCTCTCTCAAATTTTGCATAAAACAATACGGCTTCGTGTACCAAACGTTATACTACTGAGCGGCAAAGAAAGGTTCTCCCGCAAAAATAAAGATTCATCTCTAAAATTGCCGGATGGGACCCTCATGGTTTCCACAATTTCCTTTTCAGATGCTTTAGAAGGAAAAGCAAATCTGGTATTTCCTGCTGATAAAATGCACGACTTTATTTATCTCTGCACGGGAGAACAACCCGTTTCCTTTCCCAATCAATCTGATTTTACGGATATCGACTTTGATATCATTAATGAAATTGGTAATATCGTTCTAAACAGTATCATTGGGGAAATGGGGAATTCTCTGGGAATCACCTTATCCTATTCACTTCCGGAAGTTCAAATTTACAATCAGTCCATTGATTTCAGTCATGATATTGAATCAGAAGAATGTAAATCGGTCTTAATGTTATCGGTTTCTTTTACAATAGAACAAACGGAAATCAAGGGAACTATTTTTATCGATCTTACATCAGCCTCTAGTGAAGAACTCTTTCATTTGCTGAGCAGAATCGAGGGTGAATTTTTTGGATAACAACTACTTTGCAGTTATGGATAATCTTAATCAAGGTATTTTAATTTTGAATGCAAATTATAAAATCACCTATGCCAATATGATGTTTTCGAAAATTGTAAAGACAGAATCCCCAGATTTGCTGGACCGTTCTATTTTAGCTGTCCTTCCCGGATTTAATACAAATTATCTACGCAATGCATTTTCGGCTGCGCTGCATAAAAATTATCATTTCTTTTTTTCTGCAGTTTTGCACCAAGAGATTATTCCGGGCAAAGCAAAATTTAATATTCGCATCAGTAACCTGTCAGATGTCGGTGAACCATATTTACTGCTGGAATTCCAAGATGTCACCAGTGAATATGAAAGAATTGCACAGTTAAAATCTAATATTAAACAATTATGCCTGCTTAACCATGAGCTCATAGATAAAGAGAAACAAATTCAGCGGCTTGCTTACTATGACACACTAACAGGGATTGCAAACAGAGCCCTTTTTTATGAGCTGGCAAAAAATCTGGTCCAAACCAGTAAAAGGAAAGATGAAATGTTCTGCCTGATGTTTATTGATATTGATCGGTTTAAATGTATTAATGACACCTATGGGCATGAAGTTGGTGATCAGGTGCTAAAATGTGCGGCTAATATTTTCACCAATTCCGTCCGAAAAAGTGATATTGTTGCAAGATACGGCGGAGACGAATTTTTAATTCTGCTGCCTGATATTAAAAAAGAAGAAAACTGCAAAATAGTGATTTCCAAAATCAAATCTGCAAAGACAAAAACAGTCACTTGTCATGGTCATGAGATTCCTCTATCTTTTAGCATTGGTGTCAGTTTTTACCCAAAAGACGGATCTAACATTGACCAACTCATTGTAACAGCCGACCATTCTATGTATCGTGTGAAAAACCAGTCCAGAAAAAATACACCGGAAGACTCCTGGCCAGTTGCTGATTGGCAGACGGAAAAAGATTGTCTGAACAAAGGCCCCCATGAATTGCAAACATAAGGTTTGCAGAAAGAACAATTTTTATGACAAAACTCCTCTGGAAGCCGCATTAGAAAATCTGCCAAAATGCTGCAAAGTAAGGAGGAAGATTAGTGCCGCCTCCAAAATCATGCACTTGTCCGGTAATCAGGTCCCGCGCACGGCCTGCTCCAGCATCGAAATCCACATGCACAGCTGTATCCCCAATATTGACAGCTACCAAAACGCGGTCATTGGCTGTTTTTCGTTCAAAAATGCAGTATTGATTCTGCAGCACTAGGCTATGAAAACTTCCGTCACAAAGTGCCGCACTGCCGCGCCGCGCTTTGGCACATGAAGCAATCCAATCCGTCAACTGATTCTTCTGCGGTGCCGTAAAACAAGGGCGCAGAGCAGCATCTCCATTTTCCTTACGGCCCTCTGCCCCCCATTCACTGCCATAATAAATACACGGAATTCCCGGCATCCCAAACAAAAGCGCATAAAGGATTGGTATGTGTTTTTTATTCGTTAGAATCGATGCTGCTCTCGTGACATCATGATTGTCTACAAATGAAAGGGGATGTGCACCCGGAAACAAGGCCCATGGGTCAGGCCCAAACTGCCGAAGCAGTGAATGGACAATTTCAAAGAGGTTCAAGCTGTTAAAACTTGAATATAAGCCTTTATAACATTCATAATTTGTGACACTATCGCACATTTCATGATTCATGATTTGGCGGTAATCGCCGCCGATTATTTCTCCTAAAAGAAAAAATTCAGCTTTGCGTGAAGTGGTAAATGCGCGAAGCTTTTTTAAAAAATCACGGTCAAGCAGATAGGCCACATCCAGCCGCAAGCCATCAATTTGAAATTCATCAATCCAATGACCGACACAGGTGAGCAAATGATCAACAACAGCGGGATTTTTAAGATTTAGTTTGACCAGTTCATAGTGGCCTTCCCAGCCTTCATACCAAAGCCCATCATTGTAGTTGTCATTCCCCTCAAAGTTAATATAGAACCAGTCTCGGTAGGGTGATGATTCGCGGTTTTGCAGGACGTCCTGAAACGCCCAAAAGCCGCGTCCAACATGGTTAAACACACCGTCCAAAACGATTTTAATTCCGGCATGATGCATGGTCTGGCAGACATCTGCAAAATCTTTATTGGTTCCCAGCCGTCTGTCAATTTTCTGGTAATCGCGTGTATCATATCCATGCGCATCACTTTCAAATACAGGCCCAAAATAGACCGCATTACAGCCAAGGTTGAGAATATGTTCAACCCATTCTGTTACCTTACCAATACGGGGAACGGTGATTTCGTCATTCTGTACCGGAGCACCACAGAAACCCAGCGGATAAATTTGATAAAACACGGAATGATCTGCCCACATATATATACCCCCTTTTTGTTATCATTATAGCACATTCTGAAAAAAATTAGTGTCTTTACTTGGATGAATCTATAAAATGATAAGTCCACAACATAATGGACAGTTGTGATAGCCCTAAAGGGTCAATATATGATTTATGCTTCTGTTAAATAATCATTGAAATGCGTATTCCGGTATTTCTCTTGTGAAAGCTGACACAAAAAATCCCCTCTGCCAATTTTCCTTGGCAAGGGGATTTAATAAGCCGAAAATATCTTATCTCAAACAATATTCCAGCCGTTATTACAATGTGAGAAAAGAAGCAACTTACTTCAGTTCGACTTCTGCACCAGCCTCTGTCAGCTTTGCTTTCAGAGCCTCTGCATCGTCCTTGGAAAGGCCTTCTTTAATTGCCTTAGGTGCAGCATCGACCAAGCCCTTTGCATCTTTCAGGCCCAGACCTGTTGCATCACGGACAATTTTAATGACCGGAATTTTGTTTCCGCCTGGGGACTTCAAAACAACATCGAACTCTGTCTTCTCTTCTGCAGCCGGAGCAGCAGCAGCCGGAGCAGCAGCGACAGCAACAGGAGCAGCAGCAGAAACACCGAACTCATCTTCCAGAGCCTTGACCAGTTCAGACAGTTCCAAAACAGAAAGTGCCTTTACATCTTCAACGAGTTTTTCAACCTTCTCGGACATATTTATTACCTCCAAATCAAATCAAACATATTCCATTTTTGTTCTTAAAAAATTACAGACAAATCAGGCTTGTGCAGCAGATTGCTTTTCAGCAATTGCATTCAGCGCAACAACCAAACCTTTAATGGTACCATTCAAAACAGTAACCAATCCCGTAATTGGAGCATTCAAGCCACTCAGGACCTGTGCGACCAAAACTTCCTTACTCGGCAGTTTTGCAAGATCGTTGATCTCTGCAGTATCAACAGCCGCCCCGTCCAGGAATCCGCCTTTGATCTTAAAGCTGTCACTGTCTTTTGCATATCCAGCCAGGACTTTAGCAGCACTTGTGTAGTCTTCACCAGTGGCAATCGCAGTTGTTCCCTCCAGCAGACCGTCAAGTTCCTCCAAGCCAGCTTCTGCCAGCGCACGCTTCAGCAAAGTGTTTTTTACAACTTTGTAGGAATCGCCGCCTGTGCGCAGATCTTTCCGAAGCTTTGTGTCATCCGCAACAGAAATGCCCTTGTAATCGACCAAAATTCCAACATGAGCCTTTTTGATCTCTTCAGTCAAAGCAGCAACTGCTTTTTTCTTCTCGTCTAAAATCTTCTCGCTTGGCAAATGGTTTCACCTCCATTGAACCGATTGTGCCAGTTGCAGCAAAAAAGCCTTTCCCGCGTTTACCGCAGGAAAGGCAAAAGCACACAATTAAAAGTGTTTCCTTTGTTTTCCTCGGCAGGCGGGTAAAACCCTTTGCGCAAATTGCACCTGCTGTCTTAGGACAGCATTTGAATTATAACATACAGGATGCTGTATGTCAAGCAACCATTTTCAATTACACTCCATATTTATTGGGGTTCACACGGATACCAGGACCCATTGTGGATGCAATAACGCAAGAACGGATATACTGACCTTTTGCAGCTGCCGGCTTTGCTTTCACAATTGCGTCCATCAGGGCATCAAAGTTTTCGGTGAGTTTCTCTGCGCCAAAAGATACGCGGCCAATAACGCAATGAATGATATTGGATTTATCCAGACGGTATTCTATCTTACCAGCTTTGGCCTCTTTAATAGCCTTGCCGATTTCACGTGTAACCGTGCCGGCTTTCGGGTTTGGCATCAAGCCGCGGGGACCAAGGATTTTACCTAAACGGCCCACAACGCCCATCATATCCGGTGTTGTAATCACAACGTCAAAATCCATCCAGCCTTCCGTTTGAATCTTCTTGGCCATATCCTCTGCACCGATAAAATCGGCACCGGCTTCCTTTGCCTCTTTTGCAGCATCGCCTTTGCAGATGGCAAGGACGCGGACATTCTTGCCCGTTCCGTTTGGCAGAACCAGCGCACCGCGGACCTGCTGGTCCGCATGGCGGCTGTCTACGCCCAGCCTGATATGGGTCTCTACCGTTTCATCAAATTTTGCAGTGCCGGTTTTCACGGCAAGATCCAAAGCTTCCTGTGGATCATAAAATTTGGAGCGATCAATCAGCTTTTCGCTGTCGATGTATTTCTTACCATGTTTCATTGGTTATCCTCCCTGTAAAGTGGTAAATACGGATGATTAGTTCCTCCCACCCGGGTAATGTCAGTCAGCGACTTCGATACCCATGCTGCGGGCAGTACCGGCAATCATGCTCATAGCAGATTCCACAGTAGCCGCATTCAGGTCGGGCATCTTCTGCTCTGCGATTTGTTTAATCTGTTCCTTGGTGATTTTTGCAACTTTATTCTTGTTCGGTTCGCCAGAAGCCTTATCAATACCGCAGGCCTTTTTAATCAAGACAGCAGCAGGTGGAGTCTTCGTGACGAAAGTAAAGGAACGGTCCGCATAAACGGTAATGATAACAGGGATAATAAGCCCTGCATCTTTCTTAGTGCGTTCATTAAATTCTTTTGTAAACGCCATGATATTGACACCGTGCTGACCGAGAGCCGGTCCAACAGGCGGTGCCGGGGTTGCCTTGCCGGCAGGTATCTGGAGCTTAATATAACCAGTAACCTTCTGAGCCATTGTAATTGCACCTCCAAAATTTGTGGTAAAGCGGAACACACCTGCAAAACAGAATTTGGCATATTCCTCCCACGGGGGCTTCAGCCCCCTTATCCAGCGGTTTCCCGCAGAATATCTTTTTTGTTTCGTATACGAAAGCTATCCGCATTCATTCCATCGCTTCCGCCTGATCCAGTTCAAGTTCCACCGGAGTTTCGCGGCCGAACATATTGATGGTAACACGGACCCGGTCTTTCTCTGGATCAATCGCTTCAACCGTACCAACAAATCCATTAAATGGCCCGTCCACAATATTGACGGAATCGCCCACCTGATAAGAAACTTCTACGTTTTCTTTCTTAACACCCAGCTTCTGCACTTCTTCTTCGGACAGCGGCAGCGGCTTCGTGTTATCCGGGCCGACAAATCCGGTGCACCCGCGGATATTACGAACGACATACCAGGATTCGTTCGTCAGCACCATCTTGACAAATACATAACCGGGAAAAATTTTCCGTTCAACTTCCCGCGTTTTGTTGTCCTTTACTTCTGTGACTTTCTCCGTCGGAACCAACACCTCTTGGATGAGGTCCTGCATGCTGCGGTTTTCAACCGTTTTCATTAAGGTTGAGGCAACCTTGTTTTCATAGCTAGAGTAGGTATGCACAACATACCAGCGTGCTTCTTCAGCCATTGTCATACCTCACTTCTTTCATCAAACTGCGACATTCATAAACTGGTGCAGCAGATGTGTAAATGCTTCATCCAAGCCAAACACACACACACCTACAACTGCAATCACGGCCACAACGATTCCCACATTTTTCCACACTGTGTGGGGGGTTGGCCAAACGATTTTTTTAATTTCAACTTTCAGGTCGTGAAAGAATCTTGAAATTTTTTTTGACTTCTTTTCCGCTTTTGCGGCCTTATTGACACCCTTTGCTGTTGCAACAGTTTTACCGGACATTTTGTCAGCTTTCTTAGCGGCTTTCTCACTGTTCGGCGTATGAGCGGATTTTGCGCCGGACTTTTTTTTCTTGTCAGCCATCTTGCTGTCCCTCCGTCCGAATCACTTGGTTTCTCTGTGCAAAGTATGCTTTTTGCAGAATTTACAGTACTTTTTCATTTCAAGTCTGTCCGGATCGTTCTTTTTGTTTTTCATTGTATTGTAGTTACGCTGATGGCATTCTGTGCAGGCTAATACTACCTTTACTCTCATGACGGCACCTCCCGTTTTTCCGGAAAAATATTGAGACAGATTGTGTCCCGGCCTCCCTCTGAAAAGGGTGCAAAAAAAATACCCCTTTATTGAGGTATTATCATTATATCATATTCTAAAGAGACTGTCAACAAAGCCGTTGATTAAGTTTTATCTTCTGCCACTGCCGCGCTGGATGAATTACCCATTCAGGCTCTCTGCAACAATGCGCTTATGCTTTTTCGGCTTTTCCGGCTTAAACTTTTTGCCGCGCATGCTGCGGGCCGCAGTGCAGCCTGTCTTCATATCCTTAGTAAAGTATGGCACGATCTTTTCCGTTTCCTCATCAGACAAATTGTTCAGTAAAACAAACGTGATAGTTGAACGCACATCCACGTCTCCGTTCATATATAATTCGCTGAAAATTTCCCCGATTTTTTTGACGGCAGCTTCACTCGGTGCGCCCTGCAACAGCGTATGAAGTTTTGGCAGAACTTTCTCTTTTGCAAAAGTCGCTGTGCGAATCTGTCCGTAAGTGATGCGTTCCACAGTTAATTCTTCACGAATCTCCGGAAAGACATTGACCAAACGGTTAAAGAAAAACAGAGAATCCGTTTTACTCTCTCCGTTTTTCTTTTTGCGGTGCTTTCTTACCATCTGCAAGGCCGCAACAGTCTTATCTTTTTCCGACACTTCATCTGTGAAATCGGAAATAATACTGTTCGTCATGCTGCTGGCATCTTCCTCATTTTCCGGATCAAAAAGCAGCACCGAACGGTTACGCCATTTCTCATCCGGCACGTCGTTTTCCACGCTGCAGTAACGCAATTCAAAACGTTTGTTTCCAGATATATAGAAAACGCCGTAGGCCATTTCTTTTCCAACAAAGACAGCCTGCATGCCGGAATCGCCCTTACGCATGCCGTCCTGGTCCAGCACATAACCCTGCTTTTCCAGCACCGCCTGCAGGCTTTTTATAATCCGTTCAAACGCCTTTTGTTCCAAGGTCATCCCTCCTGTAACACGTATCCGCCGCTGCAGCTTGTCGGCTGCATTTCAGTCCTTTAAAATTATTATACTACATAAAAAGCTATTTGTCACCATACATTTGTAAGGCTAATAGCATTGCTTCCGGTTTTCGGTTGTGGTATGATAAATCAGATATCAGAGTTTTGTTATTGACGCAGCTGCCGCAGAGAGCGGTGCTGCTTCATGGAGGGATGAGTATATGAAAAAAACAGTTGCAATTCTGTTTGGCGGAAGTTCCTCTGAACATGAAATTTCCTGCATTTCCGCTGCCGCCATTGCAGAAAACTTAGATTCAAATAAATACAATATTCTAATGTTAGGTATCACAAAAGACGGCCGCTGGTTCCTCTACAGCGGGTCTACAGAATCCATACGTACCGGTACCTGGGCCTCCGATACAGCCGCATGCCGGCATGCTTTCCTCTCACCAGATACCTCTGTGCATGGCATTGTTGCGGAAAGTCCGGACGGCTTTGAAAGCATCCGCATTGACTGTATCATTCCCGCCCTGCACGGAAAAAATGCCGAAGACGGAACCATGCAGGGACTGCTGCATTTGAGCGGTATTCCCTATGTAGGCTCCCCTACCCTTGCAAGTGCCTGCTGTATGGACAAAGCTGTTACACATACTCTGCTGGCAAGCTGGAATATTAAGCAAGCACACTTCCTCTGGTTTTTCGCTGAAAATTACAGCGGTGACGGCCGCAAAAAAATCCAGTGCAAGATTGACGCGCGCCTTGGCTGGCCCATCTTCTTGAAGCCTGCTAATGCAGGCTCCAGTGTTGGCATTTCCAAAGTGAAAAGTGCAAAGGAAATGGATGCCGCCGTAGCACTGGCGGCCCTGCAGGACAGCAAAATCATTGTAGAAGAAGCCGTTACGGGTCAGGAAATCGAATGTGCGGTATTAGGGAATGAATGCCCACAGGCCAGCATCGTTGGTGAAATCGGTTCCAATGCAGAATTTTATGATTATGATGACAAATATAAAAACGGAACAAGCACACTTTATATTCCTGCACATCTGGAGGAATCTGTGGCGGAAGAGCTGCGGCACATAGCCTGCCGTGCCTATCGGCTTCTGGGCTGTACCGGCCTTGCCCGCGTGGATTTTTTTGTGCGCAATGGTAAGGAAATTTTGCTGAATGAGTTAAACACGCTGCCCGGATTTACTTCCATCAGTATGTATCCAAAGCTTTGGGAAGCCTGCGGGAAACCAATCGGTCAGCTTCTGGATGAGCTGATTTCTCTGGCGGAAGAGCGCAAGCGCTACATTTGAGCAGAATTCTAAAAACAGGAATATTGATAACTTTTAATGGAGAAGGACAGAAGATATGGACAATCGGCCTATCGGTGTATTTGACTCCGGCCTTGGCGGTCTGACCGCTGTGCGGGAAATTCTCCGCATTTTGCCGGATGAACAGATTATTTATTTTGGGGATACCGGGCGTGTCCCTTATGGCTCCCGCAGCCGGAATATTATTATTCAATATTCCCGGCAGGATGCCGCTTTTCTGATGAGCAAGCATGTAAAGGCAATTGTTTCTGCCTGTGGTACTGCAAGCAGCGTTGCGGGTGCCCTGCTTGCAAAAGAGCTTTCGGTACCTTTCACCGGTGTGTTGGAACCGACCGCTCAGGCAGCTGCGAAAGCCACTCGGAACGGCCGCATTGGTGTGATTGCAACAGATGCGACCATTCGGAGCGGCTCTTTTCAGCAGGCACTGCAAACCATCTCCAAAAAGCTGCAGGTTTTTGCAAAGAGCTGTCCGCTTTTTGTACCCATCGTGGAATCCGGCTTTATGTTGGACCATCCAGATATTACGAAAGAAATTGCGGAAACTTATCTTGCACCGCTGCGGGAAGCGCAGGTGGATACGGTTATTCTCGGCTGCACGCATTATCCCATTCTTAAGCGGATTATCGGCGAAGTTGTCGGTGAATCCGTGCGTCTGATTGACAGCGGCCGTGAAACTGCCGCTTATTGCCGTACCCTGCTGAAGAAGAACCATCTGCTGGCCGAAAACAGTTCCGGCGGCTGCTCCTTTTATGTCAGCGACCGGATTGATGATTTTTCCCGGATTGCCGGAATTTTTTTGCGGGAAGATGTGCACGGTTCCGTCCAGCTTGTAGATATTGATAAATACGAAGGAGCTAATTAATGGAAGAAAACTACCTGATTTCCGTATGTGGCCGGCAAGCAGTTGACGACCAGACAGGTGAAGTGGAAGTAACCGCTTGGGGTTCTTACGTCAAGCGGAACGGTAAGCGGTACATTTCCTATAAAGAATACGATGAAGACACCAATCAGTCACAAACTTCCATTCTGAAAATTGAAGGAAATCACTGTGTCACACTCATGCGCGGTGGAATCGACGGCACACGGCTGATTCTGGAAAACGGCAAGCGGCACCTGTGCCAATATGCCACCGACTACGGCCAGATGATGCTCGGCGTCTTCACTTCCCGAGTAGATAACCAGCTAACTGACGAAGGCGGTAAGCTGACTGTCAACTATACACTTGATCTGGACGCAAATCTTTCCAGTGTCAACCAACTTTGCATTACCGTCAAGGAGGCAGAACATCAAGATGTCAAAACATGTACAGCAGGCAAAGGAGCAGCTGCGCTGCGCCATTCTGAAAGCGGCCGCGAAAGCACAGGAGCTGCAGGCGCTGCCTTCGGGGAAACTTCCTGATTTTACCTTGGAGGTCCCCGCCGACCACGCCCACGGCGACTGGGCTGCCAATGCCGCCATGGTCAGCGCCCGCACATTCCATATGGCCCCGCGGAAAATTGCAGAAGCGATTGTGCCGAACCTCTCGCTGGACGGTACTTTTTTCAGCCGGTGTGAAATCGCCGGGCCGGGTTTTCTGAACTTTTTCTACCGTCATGAATTTTACCGGGCTGTCCTGCGGGATATTCGGCAAAGCGGCAAAAATTACGGCCGCAGCAACTTTGGCAGGGGAAAACGCGTGCTGGTCGAATTTGTCTCTGCAAACCCAACCGGTCCAATGCATATTGGCAATGCACGCGGCGGCGCAATCGGTGACTGTCTCGCTTCCGTGCTGGATGCTGCAGGTTATCAGGTACAGCGGGAATTTTATATTAACGATGCCGGCAATCAGGTCAACAAATTCGGCCTGTCTCTGGAAGCACGCTATCTGCAGATTTATAAAGGCGAAGAAGCCGTTCCATTCCCAGAGGACGGCTACAAAGGCGCCGATATCACTAAACATGCGAAAAATTTTGCGAAGCTCCACGGAGATAAATATGTGAACGTTTCCCCAGAAGAGCGCCGGAAAGCCCTGATCGACTATGCCCTGCCGCTGAACATTCAGGGACTGCAGGATGACTTGCTCAAATACCGCATTCGATATGACAACTGGTTCCGCGAATCCACCCTGCACCAGAGCGGTGCTGTCAAGCGCGTAATTGAACGATTGAAAGCAAACGGCGCAACCTATGAAAAGGACGGTGCCCTCTGGTTTAAAGGCGAAGCATATGGTTCCGAGGATTTTGTCTTGGTACGTGCAAACGGAATTCCCACCTATGTGGTGCCGGATATCGCTTATCACTATAATAAACTGATGGTACGGAAATTTGACAAGGCCATTGATGTTTTGGGAGCCGATCACCACGGCTATGTGCCGCGGCTGAAAGGTGCCCTGCAGGCACTTGGCGTTGATTCCTCCAAGCTGGATGTCTTACTGATGCAAATGGTCCGTCTTGTGCGCGGCGGCGAAATCATTAAAGCCAGCAAGCGCAGCGGAAAAGCGATTACGCTGGTAACACTGCTGGATGAAGTGCCGGTGGATGCCGCACGTTTTCTTTTCAATCTGCGTGAACCGAATTCCGAAATGGATTTTGACCTTGATCTTGCGGTTCAGCAGGACAACCAGAACCCCGTCTATTACGTGCAGTATGCATATGCACGTATTTGCAGTCTCTTTAAGACACTTGCTGCTGATGGAACTGAGCTGCGTGACTGCTCCGAGGAAGAATTAGCTCTGCTCACCGCACCGGAAGAGCTTGAGCTGATTCGTCACCTGTCCGAATATACCGGTGAGATGATTGAAGCGGCCAAAAACTATGACCCGGCACGCATTACGCGCTATGCCCTTACATTGGCTTCTCTGTTTCACAAATTTTACACAGCCTGCCACATCCGTGGGGAAGCTTCCTCTCTTGCCGCCGCGCGGCTGTATTTGTGTGACTGTGTCCGCACGGTTCTGCACAATGTACTGTCCCTGCTGAAAATCACAGCGCCAGAATCCATGTAACAGCAGAATTAGGAGTTGCAAAACCGCCTGCCCAAAATTTTATAGCACCATGCTGTACTGCGTTTATAGGAGGAACGATGGATTTATCAAACATCAATACCATACGGGAAGTTCTGCTCCGCCACGGATTTTCATTTAACAAAAAGTTGGGCCAGAATTTTCTCATTAACCCTACGGTCTGTCCACGCATGGCAAATGCCTGCGGCGCAGCACCCGGCGTTGGTGTACTGGAAATTGGGCCTGGTATCGGTGTATTGACTGCTGAACTTGCCTCACGCGCAGAAAAAGTTTGTGCAGTGGAACTGGACAACCGTCTTCTTCCGGTCCTTGAGGAAACGCTCAGTCCCTACCGCAATGTCCATGTGATT
>ENA-UOOE01000645-UOOE01000645.1-fermentation-metagenome-genome-assembly--contig:-NODE-645-length-33024-cov-114.456520_pt1 | contig 33024 bp, 24 predicted proteins | sample MGYA00245776_ERZ724021 | MGnify/ENA primary metagenome ERZ724021 (study PRJEB28704, sample SAMN03018321) | fermentation metagenome | biome: anthropogenic terrestrial biome; feature: soil... | reverse complement strand
AAAGTTTCCAGACATTGGTCAGCTTGATAAGCGGAACCTCCTTATTTCTGGAGATATTTTCTGCATCCAGACTTTTAGCAAAATTACTGGCTGGACTGCTGTACGGGCTGTTTTTTAAAATCTCCCCTGGATCGTTTCTTTCGGATTCATTGTCCGATTCATTGTAGAAATCCGCTGCTCTTTCAAGCGAATTCAAAATGTATGAGGCATTTAACTTTGTCTTAAATATCTCAATAATCTCAGTAAGTTTCATACATACCCTCTAAATCATATCCGTGCTTCAGGGTTGCCTGAGTAGTTTTGCTTTTTCTTCGTATTCTGCCTGAAACATCTAATATAGCGTATCATTATAGGGTTTTTTGCATTGTCATTTGATTTTACTGTTATTTAACGGTCTTTATTAAATTATTGGATAAGTAATAAGTTAAATTATAGGATAAGTAATAAGTTAAATTATAGGATAAGTAATAAGTTAATAGTTGATCCTCGTTTTTGAGGCGCCTGCAAAATACACAGTGCCTCATCTTCGGGAGTGTAGTTTTGACTGTTTACTTCTATCTCTTTTCAAATGGGAGGATTTTATTGTTGAGTTGAAGATCCCTGAAAATGGCAAGGTTTCCTACTTCTATTTGCTCCTTTTCCATTGAGCCCCACAGGATTAAGACACCTGTAATATGAAATGCCTTACTTGTCAGTTTCGAGGAGAAGGCAGTCATCTCCTTCATTGGTATTAAATAATAAAAACATACTTAGCTAAAAACAGAGAATATAATGAAATTAATTTATAGATGAAGCTTTTATGGAGAATACTTATTCAATTTAATCTTTAATAGTCCTTTAAATGTAAAAATAGGTTTCAATAAAGTATAATTTGAAGAATTTTCCCTCAAGAAACCTTCAGGCCTTCCATAAAAACTATTTTCTTCTATAAAACCAAGGTTTAGAGTTCTATTTTTAGTGTTTTGGCCCGGTTTTGGGAATTTCACCTGAAACTTAAAGGCAAGAATTTTCCAAAGATTATAAATTTTTTAGACTTATTGCCAAACCAACCGGGTAAATTCGAGAAGTAATCTAGATTCCAGAAGTTATCAGATAAATTATCTGAATTCAAGAAGTAACCAGGGTTCAATAAGTTTCCGATGAGCAGTTATCAATTTTGAGTATAAAAGTGGTATAAAATCAATGAGAAAGGGAAGTACTGAGTTTCAACGCTCCTCATCTTTCAGGATCACAACATTCCCACGTCCCCGCTTGAACTTTTCAATCAGTTCTCTTCTTTCCAGATCTGCAAGCATGAGGCTGACCTTTCCTTCGGAATACTTCAGCTTGCTGCGCAAGTCTTTCTGTGTAATCCTGCCTCCCTGACCTCGAATAATATCCATGACTTCTTGAAGGTCGGTAGGAAGCGGGAACTTTTTTCTGGATGCAGGAACTTCAGTTTTAGGATTTTTTACGGGATTATTATCATTTTCTTCATATGAAATACCCTGTTTTTCTTTTTGAGTCTCAGATTCAGTCATTTTTGTTTCGTTTTCCAGAGAACTCACTTTAATTTCTGCCGCCTCTTCCTGCAATTTCTCATTCGGGATCTCAGGCGATAAGTTCATTACTGGCGTTTTCATCTGTTCACTCACAGGTTCTTTTACCAATTCTTGTACTGGCTCCTGCAGAGATTCCTTTACTGGCTCTTTCACCGGCTCTTTTACAGAATCTACTGATTCTACTGCAGATGCATTTTCTAAGGGCTTTCCCTTAGATTCCTGTACCTCAGAATCCAGCTTTAGTTCTGGCTCTATATTTTTGGGATGAGCTTCTGCCCTTTTATTATGTACTTCTCCTGAGAATTTTGGCACCTTAACGGGTTCAGAAAAATCCCCTATCGTATGTCCTTTTCCAGCTGTTCCTGTATCTGAGGCTCTGTATGCCATTTTTTGAGGCTGATTTTTCTCTATATTTTTATTCATTCTGGAAAAACGATAACCTGCTGCTGTAAGCAGGAAGAGGAGTAAAAGAGCTATCAGCGGATAGTTCGTATTTATAGAACCGATTTTGCTCTGGTCGGCTGAATTCTTGCTACTTGAATTATTTTTGCCAGAAACGTTCATCTGACTTGCGGCTACATCTGTTAGCGAATTGAGTTTATTTGAGGACGAGTTTCCTGCGGCCTCGTTCACATTTTTGGAAAATTTATTTACTTCGGGACTGCCCATCAGTTCTTTGGAATAAACCGGAAGAAGCAGGAGATCGAGTACGTAGTTTCCTTCATTTTCAATCTTGAGAGTTTCTTCTGTCGAATAAGTAAGAGTGTTATTCTGATAATAATTGGCCGTAATTTTATAATCCCCAGGTACTAGATCAAAAGAATATAGGCCGTATTTTGCCACCATAGACTGCGAGGGAGTGGAATTTACCTCCACAATAGCATTTTCCAGTGGCTCGAAAGTGTCCCAACCGTACACCGATCCATGGACAGTTGACGTGCTGTTCGCTAAGGCAGATCCAGTTAAAGCAAGTACGGCAGCGATACAAATAAAATAAATCCTCAGATTCATTTCGATAAACCCAGAGTTACATGTTACATTTTGGTTTTCTATTATTCAGACCTTTTTAATAATTCTCTTTAAATTTTAGGCCTCTCTGGAATAAAAGCTTCTTCTGCTCTATATTTCCGGATAAGCTCTTAGCATCTGTAGTATTACTCCTTACCTGTGACAGATTCGTATCATTACTCTTTCCATCAGGTCCATTCTTATAATCTTATCCTTCCTTCATGTCCGTACTCGGTATTATCATCCTTACCAGTCAGGCCCGCATCCTCTTACATCATTGCCTTTTCCATTGGGCCCACATTCTCCGGAATTCATTCTATCGTCAAATAGAGGTTTACCCCACTTTTCTTCTTTTACTGTCCTGCCTGCCTCTTCAACTCTATATGTACCGTTTCCCTGAAAAGCTGCATAACCTTCCCCATCTGCAGTGAGGGTAATGTTTTCATCTCTTAACATTACTGTCTTACTGGAGCCGGAAACCTTCACATCGGCAGAATTAATGTGGTACAGGCGCACGTTCTCATGATCTTCATTTTTCTCTTCAAATGTGTAATCCCCATTTATGTCAATCTCGGAATCTGTGGAAAGGCCCAGTATTGCCATTTCTCCATCTTCTAAATGCATATTCAAGGTGAAACTGCCCATTAGAAGAACTTTTCCGTTTCCTACCGAAACAAGCTTGGATGTGTTATTTAGTTCCTCGCTTCTAACTGCCATATGACTGAGTTCTTCAAAAATATCTCTCAGAATATAATTAGCTTGAATCATACAGCCCTGAGACTGAATCAAGTACTCTCTTTCCAGATTTTCGGATGAATTATTATATAGATTCGAATTCGCAATTGAGCTGTTATTTCCTGCGGCTGAATCCGCAAGGGCCCGATAATGCTTTGCCTCTTCTATAAGAAGGTTATATTCTTCAAGCAGGACTTCAAGTCTGCTAACATCTTCCCCTTCTGCTTTATAGTTCTCAATCCCGTTCTCAAGCCGTACTGAAATAGTCTCTGCCTTCTCGATATTTCTGTCAAGGAGAGATGTTGCACCTTTCAGATTATGCATTGACCCCGGGACTGGATGAAAACCTGGCAGTAAAGCAGGGGGATGCACTCCAGTCATCTCAGGTTCTCCATGGTTCAGAAGCCCTATATAGGGATAAAGAATAATCCTGAACAGATTTGCTTGCGGATTCAGCCGCAAAAAAGGAGCTTCATTTGTAAAGACATGAGCATCTGTAAATACATGAGCCTCCTCATCAACACAGCCTGAGATAATGATAATTCCTGCAAGTATGAGAAACAGGGAAAGAAGTTTAATTTTCATAATGGGCCACGTCCTATGGAAAGAACTCATTGCTGGACTGTACTTTTTATTTGAGTTCTTATATTAATACTTGGTTATTTTAAAGGCTTTTCTTAAAAAAATGGAAATTCTTCAAAAAAATTTGAGACTTATAATTAACTCCATTACAATTTTGTGATTTCCTGTCGACATCGAGTTCTTATTAAGCAATTTAAGAATTCGGATTGAGGTGTCACTTGAAAGAAGCCTGGCAATTTTTGGAATACTCGGACAGTTGCAAAATCAGCAATTTATCCCCGGGTTATCAGGCATTTTTATCCCTGTTATATATATTTTCATTTTATAAGGTTTAAAATTATTTAAATTGCTCATTAAAGAGTTGAGTCAGGAACTACCGAATTAATATTGCAGGTCTGATACATACATGGTCTCCTCGTGATCTTCTTTGATGCTTTTTCAAATAGTTTGACCGTTTTCGATTACGGCAAAATTGTATTATGGTGGAATATCTCTGGGTCTTTTGTGGGATGTTACTAATCGATATGTTCCTGACAGAAGATACTATATTTAGATTTAAAAATAAAAGAATACTTACTTTTTCAGGAGTATCAACGGATTAAATTTACAGTTCACACTTTAAATGGGATTATTTTGGGATTTAATCCTTTAGGACCCTTAAGTGGTTCATTTTAAAGGCTTATTTTCCTTGAATAATCCAAATTGAGCTTTTTTCTTACATTAAATCACTTTTTAAATAAAAATTGCTTTTATTCTGAAATTATAAAATTTCTATTGTTCTGAGGTTAGATAATAAGCTCATCCCAAAACTGGCTCTGTAGAAATTCTCTGAAATAAAGAATTTTTATAAATTTTAAATGAATATCTTGACACCTATTTTGACTTCCTTATTTTCAGCCTATTATAGCTGATTTAGATAGGTTTTCTACAGAGCCCAAAAAAGTTTATTTTTAAAATTAAATTCCTTTAATTGTTTAATTTCTGAAAATAAGCTTATATTTAAGCCAGTTAATTTCAGGACGTAAATAGCTAAACAGCCGCGAGACAAAAAACAAGAAAAAACAGTAACTGACTGAGGTAAGCTATGACAGTAAAATTATTAAAGTCAATTTCCCAGTTTGCGATGGTGATGATTATATTGAGTATCATCCCTTCAGGGGCTTTCGCTTCAGAAGATGCAACCCTGATAAATTCTACGGATCCACTGTATGCTTCAGGATCTTATCCTTCTAGTCCTGAAGAAGATATAAGCGAGGAGAATTTCACCGAGGATCAGACAGAGCTTGACTCAATCAGTAAGAGAATTACTGAGCTGCAAAATTTCTACAGCGAGATAAGTAAGGTCTCGAATATATCCGACCTCCAGAAGGTTTTGTCTAGCGACAGGCAGGTAAATGATGGCATGAATCCTGACAGAAGACATATAGCCCCTGATGAAATGCAAAAGGAACCTGACGGAAAGCATGGATTTTGTTCTTCCCTGCTTGAAAAAATAACTGAGGAAAATTTCACTGACTTTCAGGCCATTGTCCTGGATTCGCTCCAGAATATAACTGAGAAATTCGAAGCTGAGCAGACAATGCTTACGGAAGCCGGCAAAAGCAACAGAGCTAAAGAGCTCAACGAAAAGATCACTGAAATTAAATCCCTATACACCGAGGCGAGTGAAGCCTCGACTGCAGCAGAGCTCAAAGAAGTCCTATTCACCCATGAGCAGGTAAATGTCCTGGATTCCATTAAAAAGAAATTGAGCTCCTTAAAGCCATAGTGAACGAAAACGGAAACACGAATTGACGACAGCTCAACAGCAAGATTACGGAACTTACAGCTCTGATGGAAGATATAAAAGGAGCCGAATCTTTTGATGAACCTTCAGAATACGAAGAACTGTAACTTATCGAAAAGGAAAATACTCTCTTGAGAAGTGATATAAAGAAATAAGTTCAGGATTCACTATACAAAGCAATAGCAAACAAAAGCAATAGCAAACGGAAGATTTTTTCTTCCTTCTTGTGATTTATATGGCACTTTCAGGTCTCAGGCTCTTATACTCTATAGCTTTTTAAATTCCTTTCGTCATATCCGGGAAAAGCGGCTAGTATTTCAACTTCAATTTCATCCCGCAGAAAGGACAGAAGTTCGGGGCAGTGGGGAAATTAAGGTTTCTGGAACAATATGGACAGATCAGACCAATACCTTGTTTCTTATTCGGGCTTGTATTTTGGTGGGCTCTGGACTCCTCGGTTTCTTCAACAGAAATTGAGAGTTCAAGCTCCTTAAGAGAATTCATGTTGCAGATATCACCTGAAAAATTAGAAGCTTCAGTCGGAACTTTAGAATCATCACCCTTCACGCAGCCCCTCAGGATAGGCTCGACACCATGGGTTTCGGCTTCATTAGGATCAGTTGCAGATGAGGAATTGGATCTATTAATTCTCTCAAGAGCTTTCAATGCAGCCCTTCGTACACAGGCATCTTGACTTTCAGAAGCTCTGAAAAGCCCTGAAACTGCCTCAGGGGTACCGATTTTCTCAAGTGAGCAGATTGCGGCTTTTTGCATCATACTTTCAGGATTCTCAAGAATTTCCACCAATTTTTGAACAGCCTGCTGCGCTTTGAGGTCACCAAGTGCGGAAGCCGCAGCTTCTCTTACTGCTGCTTTAGTGTCATCAAGAGCTCTTAAAAGACCTGAGATGGCCTCAGAAGTGCCTGCTTTTCCAAGGCCCAGAACTGCTGATTCCCTGACTGAGCTATCAGGGTCGTTAAGAGCTTTAACCAACCCTTCTATGGCTTCAGGAGTCCCGTTTTTTCCAAGAGCATAGGTAATCGCCTTCCTTGCGGAATTTTCATAGGTTTCAAAAGCCTTAACCAGCCCCCGGGCCGCTTCAGGAGAACCAATATCTCCCAGAGCCTCCGCAGCGCGACTTCTCAAATACCAGTCAGGATCATCCAAGGCTCTCAAAAGTCCTGAAACTGCTTCAGGCGTTCCTATCTTCCAGAGAGTCTCAATTGAAATTTTTCTCACATCCCTGCTTGGAGCTCCGAGTGCCCTGATAAGCACAGGAACTGAAGTTGACGCACTTACAATTTTACAGAGGGTCTCGGACGCAGCTTCCTGTACAGGCTGTCTTTGATCCCTGAGGATTTCCATCAGCTCGTCAAGTACATCTGATTTGCCCCTTTTTCCCAGGGTTTCGACGGCTTGCTGCCTTATTTTAGTATCCGAATTTTCAATTGCTCTTACCAGGCAGAGAGCAGCTTCATAAGTGTCGATTTTCCCAAGAGCTATTATTGAAATCTTTTTCAATGAATCATCCGGATAAGACAGGGCTTTCTCAAGGCCATAAATCGCTTCTCTGGAACCTATCCTCATCAGAGATTTCACTGCCTCCTTTTGAACAAATTTGTCTCTGTCCCCGAATCCTTTAATAATACCTGAGGTGGCCTCAGGCGTGCCTATTTTTTCAAGGGAAGCAATTGCAGTCTTTTTAACGGGACTTTCAGAGTCATTAAGTGCCTTTATAAGGCCAGGGACAGCTCCCGATATTTTGAAATTCCCCAGGGATTCTGCAACGGCAGCTCTTACCTTAGGGTTTGAGTCATCCAAAGCTTCAATTAGTGCAGGTAAAGCATAAGGGTCTCCTAGCTTTCCAAGTTCTTCAGCAGCAATTGCTCGGTTTCCTGCAAAAACTGAGCGTTCCAATTTCTTAATAAGATTCTTTGTATTTTCATCCATTTTCCTTCTATCTCCCATTAGTGTAAAGCTTTATCTGGATCAGTCACAAAATATTTTGTGAAATGCAGCCCAATAGGATAAAAATAAATAGAGTGTCCTTCAGTCCGTTAATTCTAAAATCGGTACTTTTCAATTCCCGGTTTCCTAGCATGGTGCCAGTAAATCCATATATAATTAAGCTCATTTATTTAATTCTGAGACTGGAAAGTGCAAAATGCCCCCTCTTTTACACCATAGAACTCAGTCCGAATCATTCTCCTTTTTTTAATATATTACATTCTAAGATATATGAAGTTTTAGATTGTTAATACAAATTATAGTACCAACCCTTCCCCAATTAAATTACATTCATTAAATGACCTGTTTGTTATTTAAATAGATTAGATGCTTTAATTGATTAAACAGCATTTTTCCTTGTGTTTATCATTGAATTTGGTATGGATGAAAATGATATCAAGCGCCTTAGTTATAAATAAACATAAATTATGAAAAAATAAAGGTTTTATATTGATTAGTTATTGATTTTAAAGATTATTATTGATTATTTTCCAAAATAATTAATTTTTGAAGTGTAACTTTGTTGGGGAAATTCTAAATATATATTATTACCCAAAATAAGCATTCTATATCCTTAGTTTTAACACTGATTTGGGAAGACCCTATATAAAAAATGGGCAGATCTGCCATTATAGATTCCCATGAAATTTGAAGCAAGGCCTCCATAATACGCTCCACAGCTCTTAAATATAAAACTTTTTTAATTTATTACATCCTGCTGGACAGATGTCTCGGGTTTTGGGATAGTAAAGCCTGGTTACAGAAGCCCGTTTACTAACATATTTCTATTTTTATTTTTTTAACTTTTTTCAAATAAAAATAGAAATGTCTATATATTTTACAATCTTCGTACTGTCAATGGAGGAACTCTATGAGATTCAACAAGCAGATCTTTACAATACTTATTTTATCTCTTTCACTGACCCTTCTAGGAAGTGGATGCATCTCCGAAGGTGAAGGAGCAGAGGATAATATCGCACAGGAAATAACAGTTAGCGAGTTTTCGAATATCAGGGAAAATCCGATAACACCATGGAATTCAGAACCTACAACACCTGTGATTGACTCCACAGCCTGTGTTGATCCCCAGGCTTCAGTCATAGGAAACGTGACAATAGGTGCCAGTGTCATGGTTTCTCCCATGGCATCTATTCGGAGCGACGAGGGAATGCCGATTTTCGTAGGAAATAGAAGCAATGTCCAGGATGGAGTTGTGCTCCATGGCCTTGAGACAGTTGATGAAGAAGGCAAACCCGTTGAGAAGAACCTTGTTGAAGTTGACGGCAAGAAATACGCAGTTTATGTAGGAGAAAATGTTTCACTTGCCCATCAATCCCAGGTTCACGGCCCGGCTTATGTAGGCAATGATACTTTTATTGGTATGCAGGCTTTTGTTTTTAAGTCAAAGATCGGGAATAATTGCGTCCTTGAGCCAACATCGGCAGCAATTGGCGTAACTGTTCCTGACGGAAGGTATATTCCAGCAGGCATGGTTGTCACATCCCAGACTGAAGCAGATAAGCTGCCAGAAATTACTGACGATTATGCATACAAGCATACTAATGAAGCTGTAGTGTATGTAAACGTCCACCTGGCTGAAGGATACAATGAAGCTTCATGATATGAATAAGGTAACACAGTAGAGAATGTACTAAAAAGAAAATAAAGTTAAGGGATTAAAACCAAAAAGCTTATTTAACTTAAGTTACACCCGGAATCTTGATCTTTATCATTTCCGGGTAAAATCCTCTTATTCTTTTTAAATCTTTTTTATATGTAGGAAAAAAATAGAATTTTCTAGACGATTATCTCATCAGTTTATGTTTAATTTATAAATAAGTCTATAAGTTAAATAAAAGACATAAAAAGAATAAAAATTTCTATATATTAAATAATTAGTTATATATATCTGTAACGCTGACTTTTTTGAGTTAACGGTGATAATTTATGAGAATCATGTACAGGTACTTTTCTTTGTTCTTAACGCTTGTACTTCTTACCTTACCTACAGGAGCAGAACCAGGCATCGTATCCGAGTACGGTAATTTTACGGAAGAATCTGGATGGAACGTAATCCAGAATGCTTCACAGAGCTATTTTTACTCCGATTCGAACTTAACTTATGTTTCAGCCGGAGAAGTTGAAGGTAATGAAGAAGAAACTTATGCTGACAATCCTGTAAAAAATATTACATTTCTCACTAACACCCCAGAATTAGAGTTGTTCCCGGTGTGGACTGCTGATGGAAACTATATCATGTATACAGTTCAAAGAGATGGATCCGGAAACTCTGAATCTTATATCATGAAAGCAGATGGAAGCGAAATAGAAAAAACAAACATTATGGAGGATAATCTTACTGGCTTTAGCGATATAAATCCCAGTGGAACAGAATTGATTTTAACAAAATCAACTGGTTATCAAACTGGCCTTTATCTTGCTAATCTTGAAAATGGGACAGTAAGCCGCGTTGCAGATGGATCCGACAAATCAGAAGGCTGGGGAGATTGGTGTCGACTGGGACGAAAAATCGTATACACCCAGGAATCCGCAGGTTCCCCATCTCAACTCTGGATAGTTGATAGGGATGGAAGCAATAAGACCCGACTCGGCACTTCGGAAAATATCGGAGTGGGAAAGGATTGGTGCCCTCTTGGTTTGAAGATAATATACAGCGCTAAAAACTCAAAAGAGAAGCCCGACCTCTGGACAATAGAGTGGCATGGTACAAACCAGACTCAGCTTACTGATACCCCATACGGAGAATGGAATCCCTCGTACAGTCCTGATGGGAAAAAGATAGTGTATGTATCCGATGAAGGAGGAAAGCCTGAAATCTGGCTCCGGGATACCGAAGGAAACTATAGGATTCAACTTACAAATAATATCGGAATGCTCTATTCTAATCCTAAATGGAGTCCTGATGGCTCAAAAATAGTTTTTGCGGCACATAAATTGCAGAATATTTTGGACAATTCCACAGTGAATATTTCTAGTTCTGTTTTACTGAATAATTATAGTAACTCTATGATTATGGATTATTCTACAATAGCAAATAATTCTACAATAACAAGTAATTCTGTATTAGAAGATAATTCCGTGATAGTAAATAATTCTATAACAGTTAACAATTCGATACAAAACGAGCCAATAGTTAATAATTTAATAGCAAATAACTCTATACTCGAAAATAATTCAGTAATAGATAATTCAGCTTCTACTCTGGAGAATGTTTCAAATAACTCATTACTGGAGAATGTTTCAAATAACTCATTAACGAGTGGCTCGGATATTGCTGTTATAGAACTTGAATCCTCACCTTCGACCTCTCTTCTTCCAACAGTTACCAGCGTTAAAGTCGATTCTGCTCATGGGGCCTCGGAAGTAGAGACTGCCAATGTTTCTATATTAAATCCCCAGATATTAAGCGAATAAGTTTAACCCCAATGTCTGATGGGTCAAACTATTGTGATCCTGAACACCCGAGTCCCGTCTCGGGAGGACGGGACCCTTTTTCGCTTCGCTCAAACAGGCTATAAATTTTTTCTTATTAAATCATTCATCCAGCCCTTTTCTTCCAAAAATGTAATTTGCAACCCTTATAGCATCCCTATCTCCGGTTTCCTTTTCCGGGGAGTCGCTCAGTTTTACAACAGGAATTCCGTTAATGCTGTGCAGTTTTATGACCATGTTAAGAGGGGGACTTTCCCGGAAGAAATCGGAGTTATTGGTAAGGCTTGTGCCTATGCCGAAACTGCAGTTGATTTTGCCGTCACAATATTTTTTGAGCTGGATTGCTGTATCTGCATTAAGGGCATCACTGAAAACGATTAATTTTTTCATGGGATCTATACCCATTTTTCGGTAGTGTTCTATCACAGCATCCACAAAATTATAAGGATCTCCACTGTCGTGCCTAAAGCCGTCATAAATTTTTGATAACTTCAGGTCCATATCCTTAAAAAAGGCTTTTGAGCCGAAAGTATCCGTAAGAGCAATTCCCAGGTCTCCGTTATAAACATCTATCCAGTTTTCAAAAGCAAAACGGTTTGCATACCTTAGCCCCACAAGTGCTGAAGTGCCCATAATCCATTCATGTCCAACGGTCCCGATAGGCACCAAACCATATTTTTTTGCAAAGTATACATTACTTGTTCCCGTTAGGGTTTTTGTTCCAGTAAGGGTTTTTATCACACGATCATGGAGTTCGGAACTTCTTCGCCTGCGCGTTCCGAATTCAGAAAAAAGACAGTTGTTTTCCTCAAGGGCTTTTCCAATTTCAAGAATTTTGCTCTCATAGGCAGCCAGTACGGATTCGGAAGTGCAACCATTTTTGGAATTCCCTTTCCACTCTTTTTCAATAGTTGTGAAATACAGTTCAGAAACCGCAGCCATAAGGACAATTTCCCAGAGAATCGTGCTGTGCCAGGGCCCTTTTATTCGGATATCCAGATTTCTGTCTTCGGTAAGGCAGACTTTTACTTCATTTGGCTTGAAGCGGAAATTCTTAAGATATTCAAGGTACATGGGCTTCAGGTAAAGGCAGTGCTCTGAAAGCCAGTTATATTCTTCTTCCGTTAATGCTAATTTCGAGATCTCTTCGTTTATGATTCTCTCCAGTTCTTCTACGAACTCGGTAGAAAAGCGCTGGGAACCTCTATTGGTAAACCGATATTCAGCTTCAACTTTAGGAAAAAGCTCAAGCACTGCAAGTTGCATGGTAAATTTGTAAAGGTCGTTATCAAGTATGGATTTTATCACATAAGGTCTTCCTGTAACGTTTTAAATTGCTTCGAAAGCAAATCGTCTTTTTTATTCAATTACACATTTTGCTCCATATATAGCCGCTGTATTTTTAAAAGTTCTGACACCTCGAGCTAACGCCTGGAAATAAAGGCAAGTTTCCTTTATAAACGTTAGAAAAATAAGAATACTTCTTCCCGCCAAACAAATAATTACCGGAAAAGCAAATACTTATTCTGGAGATTAACTTTGACAGGAATCTGGGGAGATGGAAAGAGAAGTGAAGTTCGCAACAAAATGTGTACACACAGGAGAGAAACCGGACCCGGTTTTCGGAGCTCACACAACTCCGATATACCAGACTTCAACATTTATTTTTGAAAACGCCAGGCAGGGGGCAGCTAGATTTGCAGGAGAGGAATCAGGGTACGTCTATGCCAGGATTCCCCCAAATACTCCCACACATGCAGTTCTGGCTGAAAAATTTGCTGCGCTTGAAGGCGGGGAAGCAGGACAGACCTTTGCCTCTGGAATGGCAGCAATCACCGCAATTTCGCTTACTGCCCTGAAGAAGGGAGACCACCTTATCTCAACGGATGTGGTTTACGGGTGCACTTACAGTCTCTTTTCTCAAGTTTTGCCAGGGCTTGGAATAGAGGTCAGTTTCGTAGATACATCTAAAATCGAAAACGTAAAGCGAGCTTTCAAACCTGAGACAAAAATGGTCTTTCTTGAGAGTCCTGCCAATCCTACGCTTACCATATGTGATATCGCTGAAATAGCCAGGATAGCCAGGGAAAAAGGTGCTCTCTGCGTTGTAGACAATACTTTTGCAACACCTTATTTCCAGAGACCTCTTGAACTTGGGGCTGATCTTTCCCTTAGCAGCTGTACAAAATATATAGGCGGGCACGCAGACCTGCTTGGGGGAATCGCTGCAGGAAATAAGGATTTCATGAATAGAATGTCTTCGGTTGTCGGATATACAGGAGGCATTATGGGCCCACATGAAGCCTGGCTCTGTATTAGAGGGCTTAAAACTCTACACATCCGGATGGAAAGGCATGCAGAAAACGCAATGAAAGTTGCGGAATTTCTTGAGTCCCGCCCAGAGGTAGAATGGGTCAGGTATCCCGGACTTCCAAGCCATCCTCAGCACGAACTTGCACTCAAGCAAATGAGCGGATTCAGCGGTATGCTAGCTTTTGAGGTAAAGGGTGGAATCAAAGCAGGACGAAGACTTATGGACAAGGTAAAGCTCTGTTCTCTCGCCGTAAGCCTCGGAGCTACGGATACCCTTATTCAACATCCTGCATCAATGACCCATGCATGCGTCCCGTGTTCAGTAAGAAAGAGAGTAGGTATAACTGACGGGCTTGTCAGGCTCTCGGTAGGGATAGAGGATTCCGGAGACATAATTGCAGATCTCAAACAGGCTCTCGAAGCAATTTAAGCCTATCAGATAAAGCCGACTTTACCTTTATTATTTTCAAAATCAGACAAGGTATATGTGTTGCAGAAATAATCTTTTATCTGCAAAGTTAAATCTGTAAATTAAACCTGTAAAATTAAATCTGGAAAGTAGGTTCAAAAAATAAATTCAGAAGGTTAAATCCAGAAAAGTAAATCTGGAAAATTAAAAAGCAAGATTAAAACCTTAAAGCTAAATCCCGGGGGAGTTTCATATGAAAGCACTTGTATTCGGAGCCGATGATTTTGAAGATCTTGAACTTTTCTACCCTTACCACCGTCTGAAAGAAGAGGGAATTACAACGCATGTAGCTTCAATGAAAAAGGGACCGATAAAAGGAAAGCATGGATATGAGATCAATGCTGATGTCGCCTTTAAGGACATAAACCCTGCAGATTACGATATTCTCGTAATATCCGGAGGAAAAGGCCCCGAAAAAATGAGGCTTGACGAGAGTGCACTTGAGATTGCAAGACACTTTTTCAAAGAAAACAAGCCGGTTGCTGCAATCTGCCACGGCCCGCAGGTCCTTGTCTCGGCAGGCGTCATTAAAGGCAGGAAAGCAACCTGTTGGATAGGGATAAGGGACGATATTATAGCCGCAGGAGCACTTTATGAGGACAAAGAAGTTGTCATTGACGGGAATTTTGTCTCCTCAAGGAGTCCTGATGATCTTCACGCTTTTGGAAGAGAAATGATTAAGCTGCTGAAGTAAATGATCAAACTGATAAGTGAGCGGAAATAGTCAGTTTGCGAATAAAACTCTAATGATTTTTTTCTTTAATTTTTACCTCTTTAATTTTACCTCTTTTTACTTTCAATTTACCCTCAATTATAATATTCCTATTTTTTCCGTCACGAAAAACTAGTCCAAATTCTTTATTTGGGGTTGCAGGTACTTTCGGGAGCTCTAACCTGGTCTCGCTGTCTATGTTATGGCAGGCACGGAAAAATTCAATCAAGATTTTAAAAGACGTGGGAGTTTTATTTAAATATCGAGGGCTATATGTAATATCAAGATGATTGACGAAGCGCTGAGGGTTTTTAAAGATCTTGACTCAAAGGATTTCAGGATCCTGACTGGAATTGAAAACGGAATGAAGCATTTTGAATGGGTGCCAATAGAAGAGCTAAATAAATACACCAGGCTTCCTTTTGAGAAACTGGAATACAGGCTAAAAAAGCTTGTCCGGAATAAGCTTGTGGTCAGGACTACCCAGCCTTACGAGGGATTTCAGATATATTTTGAAGGATACGATGCCCTTGCCCTTAATGCCTTTGTAAAACGAAAAAGTATCAGTGCAATAGGGGACGAAGTAGGGGTAGGAAAGGAATCGGTTATTTATGAAGCAATTCTGCCGCCTGAGCTTGCAATAGGGGAACCTGTTCCTGTCGTCATCAAGTTTCACAGGGAAGGGAGAACCAGTTTCAAGCAAATAAAGCGCGTGCGTGAGCACCTGGGAGAAAGAGAGCACTTTTCCTGGATCTATGCAGCCCGACTTGCCGCCCAGAGGGAGTACAGGATCATGGCAGAGCTATATCCGAAAGTTTCAATCCCAAAGCCCTTTGATCATAACAGGCACGCAATAGTTATGGAGCTTGCAAAAGGTAGCCTTCTCGCAAAAACAAAACTTCTTGCCCCTGAATGGTATCTCGATGAAATTCTCAAGCAGGTGATAATTACCTATTCACTTGGGATTATCCATGCCGATTTAAGTGAGTATAATATCTTTGCTTCCGAAGATGGCGTCCAGCTAATTGACTGGCCTCAGTATGTTACTCTTGAACATCCTCACGCTGATGAGATTCTCGAAAGGGACGTTTCAAATGTACTGACTCACTTTTTCCGGAAATACGGGATAAAAAGGGAACTTGATGAAACGATCCGCGAAATTAAGAGCGAGGCAGGCAAAAGCGCAGAAGAAATAAAAGAAAGTACAGAAAGCAGGCTTGGCAAAGGTACTATAGAAGAATGGGATCTTGAAGAAGCCCTGGAAGAGGACTTTGAAGAAGGTATCGAGGAGGATGTTTTTCAGGAAGAGGACTTTGAGGCTGAGAAATTTGAGGCCGAAAGTTTCGAAGCTGAAGAATTTGAAGCCGAAGAGATCGAACCCAAAGAAACTGAAGTAGAAGATCTAAAAACGCAAAATTTAAAAAAAGCTGCCTCGAAAAAAGAGAATTCAGATAAAGAGTAACTTTGCTTCATAACGGTTAACTCATAACGGTTAATTAGTAAGAAATCAATGGTTCATACACTGCGCCAAAAAAATAGGACTTGAGACCTTATATTTGAGACCTTATATTTGAGATCTTATATTTTCAGTAACAATTCCCAAGGTTACTTACTTTCCTTAATCTATTTTATTCTCGGGATCATTTTCCATAAAATAGCCTTAAAAAATTGCTGCACATAGAGTTTTCAAAAATTCATTAAAAGCTTACTGATGGTTTGTCAGTGTTGCAGCGATTCACTAACAGTTTATTAACAATTTCTTTCAGATTGTCGAGTTTTAACACTTCATGTTATACATAAGATAATTTTTGGTGTTATACATAAGATAATTTTTCATGTTACGCATACAGATAATTTTTCGTATTATACATACAGATAGTTTTTCTCTGGGCTGAAAATTACAGTTCCTTTTTACAAAGGTAAGTCAGAGATGGAATAGAAAATTCTATACAACTTACTATTTAGTAAGTTATCTGCTGATTATAATTTGCTTTATAATTTTATTTCTTTATTTTGATATTATTCTAATCCAATATATTAATATGGTTTAATGTTTAAATTCTGGTTTATTAATAAAAAATTACATAATAATTTGTATTTAATGTGGGGGATTTAAATAAACAAGTTTGTCAGCTTAGCAGTAGCCTTTCTTATATTCACATTAGGCTCTAGTACCGGAACTGCGATTGAGATTCTCGTCCATCCAGGAGAATCAATACAGGCCGCAGTAAATAATACAAGCTCAGATGATGTGATAATCGTAAAGCCTGGAAACTATACCGAAAACGTCGTAATTGGTAAGCAAAACCTGACAATAAGGTCAGAATCCGGGAATCCTGAGGATACGATAGTCACTACGAACAATCCGAATGTAAATGTATTTCACATACGAGCAAATAACACAACAATTAGCGGGTTTAAAATCCGATCAGCCCAATCCACCCAGGTAACAGGTATCTATTTATCCGGATGTAGTCACTGTACTATAAGCAACAATGATCTTTCGGAAAATAATCTAGGACTATATCTGAGTAACTCAAAAAATAACACGATTTCAGACAATAAAATGAATCTAAATGAAAAATACGGAATTCAGCTCGTGCACTCGGAAGGGAATATACTCTCAAACAATAGCGCAGATTCAAATAATCACGGAATTATTCTAGAGAATAATTGCAGCGACAATAACCTGACTGGAAACATAGTAGGCTGGAACGCAGGCTACGGTTTTTACCTCATAAATTCAAGCAGCAATAACCTGAATAACAATACGATAAGCAGGAATGATATGGGAATTTACATGACAAATTCAAACCTGAGCGTTATTTCAGGGAATAATATCTTGGAAAATATCCGATACGGGATGTGGATATCACATTCAAACTATAGCATAATTTCGGGGAATACTATTAGCAAAAGCAACTGGGGCATTCATCTGAATTCCTCGGATAACAGTACATTTTCTGGAAATATTCTTTCTTTCAATTATGTTTCAGGCCTTTCCATGTGTCCAGCCTGCGATAATAATACTATATTCAATAATTATCTCAATAATACCTTTAATGTAGAAGTCGGAAACAGAAGAAATACCTGGAATACAGTAAAGAAAGAAGGCATAAACATTATAGGAGGGCACTACCTCGGAGGTAACTTCTGGGCAAGCCCTGATGGGGCAGGTTTCTCTCAAACCACACAGGATAAGGATGAAAATGGAATTGCAGACATAAAGTATAACGGAACCAACTTTACGGACAATCTACCTCTTGTACCTGTATCCAATCCGCAGCATCAGGCGCCCCCTGTTGCAAATTCCAGTCGTATCTTATAAATCCCGGTTCCGATCTTACTACGTTACTGCCTCAAAAACGATTAAAAATTCTGTATTTTCAAAAAGCAGCTTAGAAGATGACAACGCCACAGAAAAAGACTGATCTTAAGTGGTGAACCATGTTAAAGTGAGAGCAACTACCAGCAGCACTTAAGTGAAAAAAAAAGAAAGAGTCACCCGATAGGAAACGAAATGACTTAACCGAGTGCCTTTCTTATTTTTCCCATTTTGGTGAGGGTAGAGCATACAAGCTGGGAAACTTCCTCATCCATGCAGTTTCCTTTGCTTCCTGCCTGCAGGAGGTCAGGCTGCATCATTTCCACCAGAATACGGTACGAAGGTTCGGGACTGGTTTCAAGATCAAAGGTATCACGTAGAATTTCGATGTCTTTACGGACTTCCTTCAGACATTCCCCGGATAGGAAGCGGGAAGCTACATTGAGATCCAGATATCCGGATGCAAAGTTCAGGTCATCTGCAAGGGAGGGGAAGTATTTTATAAGCAAGTTTTCACAGGTGGCTTCTCCGAGTTTTTCCCGTGCCTTTTCAAGGGCACGACCTGTGCCTATAAATTCCGGAGGCAAGCCTATGGAGTAGAGAGCACCTGTAAACTTGATTGCCCTAGGAAGGTGAAGATTTTCAGCAGGCATGCTGGCTTCAAGCTCTTTTCCGATGTCAGTACGGCAAAGTTTGACCAGACCTGATATGTCAGGAGCACTTCTCGAATAACCGCCTGTCCCTTTGCTCATAAGACGATCCCGCTGCTGGGGAAGAAGGTCAGCTATCTGGTTTATCGTGGGAGCCAGTTGCCTGAGAATCCGGCTGTAGCTTGCTCCAAATATCCCAATAAGGTTTACTATTTCTTCTTTTTCTTCGGCTGAAAAGACTTCAGGCGTTTCAGGCAACCTCTCTTTTGCAAGGTTTACCAGAGCCTCAGCGTCCCCTTTTTTATGGCTATACCTGAGCGCGGACTGAAGAGTAATGGTTCCGATTCCCCGATATTCTCTGAAAAAGTTTTCAGCGTTCTTCAAGTCCAGATGCCCTCTGAAAGGCAGCGTTCCTGCTCCGAATATAATGCCAGTTTGGGTATCAAGTTCGGAATTTAGCTCGGAAATCCCGTTTATTGCGCATTTGCATGAAAGCGTGCTCGCAACGTGCCCGAAGGAAAGGGCAGAGTCGGATTTGCCCAGAAACACCCTGAATTCGTCAGGAACTGTCCCGAAGTGTTCTTTCCAGGCAAGAATCGTATTTCCTGCAAGTTCTTTTGCGTGCAGCAGTGCAGGAGCATCCTCAATAAGTGGAATTATGCGGGGAACTTCCATTGAGAAACCAAATTCCTTTTTTGAAAGCTCGCTTATATCTACCATGTGCTGCTGAGCTTCAATAATTTCCTTGACACTGCCTGTCATTGGATGAACGAACTCATTGATTGCCTGAACATCCGAATATTTGAGGGCATCGTGATTAGCCTCAGCAATTGACATCATAACCATGAGCTGCCTGAATCGGTTTTCCTGAACTGCACTAGGAGCCCTGGGAGTAATGACAACATCCTTTCCGGGAACAAGATCCGTCTCTTCTATGAGTTTTAATACGATCTGAACATTCTGATGGTACGGTGTGGCCTTCCCTTCGTAATCCGGCATATACTCGTCACAGCCGAATACCTTTGCAGCCTCTATAGCTTCTCCCGGCTCTTCCTGTGTCGCGATATATTTTGACGCCGCGTCAGGATGCTGAGTACACATAACCTTTGGAAAATTGGTTTTTCTGTTCATGAAATTAAATCCTCACTGCGTAAAGCTTAGCTTTTAACTTGCTGCTGAACCTACTATTGAATTTTCTGTGGAGCTCGCTACGAATTTTTGATACTGAACCTGATAATGGATTTATTGCGAAACTTGTAATTCTTTTAGTGAGTGGCAAGTAAATTGCGTTATTGTTAACCACTAGTTTAGTGTAAAACGGCATCGAAGCATATTGTTTACTCTGTGATAAATGTTTCCGTTTACAATAGGTTGACATTTAGAGCCTGAATAATAAAATTACTGAGACTTACACCTGAAGTTTCAGGAGAAAAGATAATTCTGTAAACAAACCGTGCAAAATTACCAAGATGAAATCGAAAATCTGAGAGCTTGAAAAATCCAGTACCCACCTCGAAACTGTCTTCTATATATTAGTTGGCATCTTTTATTCTATGGTATACTAAAGATACCGGCATCAAAATAGTTTTGTGTGCTAAATGATTAAAAGAGTTTAGGAATAACTGAAAATTTTAGAGTTGGATAAACAGAAAATCTCGTGATAGATAATTTTGGGGTAAACAAAATGTTCTGTAATCAATGCCAGGAAGCGCTGAACGTAAAAGGTTGTACTAAAAACGGAGTATGTGGTAAAAAAGGAGAAGTTGCAGATCTCCAGGACAGGCTGATCTATGTCCTTAAAAGCATATCTTTCTATAACCTTAAGGCAAGGGCTGCAGGCCTGAATGAAGAAACAACAGACAGGTTTTTGCTTGACAGTTTCTTTGCGACTCTGACGAACACCAATTTTGACAGGCGAGAAATTGAGTCTCTAATAAACAAAGGATTCAAGCTCAGAGATGAGATTAAGGGAAAACTGCCAGCCGAAGATTTAGCTGTCGAAAAAGAATTACCTGCTGTGGCTACGGTTACTCCGGACAGTGTAGAGAATATGGATGTTGCTGTCCATTCCACACAGGACGAGGATATTCGGTCTCTTAGAGAACTTCTGACTTATGGCCTGAAAGGACTGGCTGCTTATGCTCACCACGCTTACGTCCTGGGATACAAGGATGAAGCAATTTACGAATTCATAGAAAAAGGGCTGGTTTCGACTGTTGACGACCGTCTGGGAGTTGAAGCCCTGCTTGGCCTTGTTCTGGAATGCGGACAAAAAGGCGTATCCGTCCTTGCCCTGCTTGATAAGGCAAACACTGAAACCTATGGAAACCCTGAGCCTACAGTTGTTAATATAGGTGTGAGAAACAGGCCAGGAATCCTGATCAGCGGACACGACCTTCGGGATCTGGAACAACTTCTTGAGCAGACAAAGGACACAGGAATTGACATTTATACACATGGAGAAATGCTGCCTGCAAATGCCTATCCTGCCTTCAAGAAGTACGATAACTTCGCAGGCAATTACGGGAATGCCTGGTGGAAACAGAACGAAGAATTCGAAAAGTTCAACGGCCCAATCCTCATGACTACAAACTGCATAATTCCTCCAAGAGAATCGTATAAAAATCGGATTTATACTACAGGGGTCGTTGGATTTGAAGGGCTCACCCACATCTACGAAAAAGAAGACGGTACAAAGGATTTCACCCCTCTCATCGAGCAGGCAAAAACAAGCAAGCCTCCCGAGCCGATCGAAAGCGGAACTATAACCGCAGGTTTTGCACACGAGGCAGCTCTTTCGGTTGCAGATAAAATTATAGATGCAATAAAGACCGGAAAAATAAGCAGGTTCATGGTCATGGCAGGCTGCGATGGCAGACACAAGGAAAGGGCTTACTATACCGATTTTGCAAAAGCTCTCCCTGAAGATACCGTGATCTTGACCGCAGGCTGCGCCAAATACCGCTATAACAAACTTGATCTGGGCGATATCGAAGGAATTCCGAGAGTAATCGATGCCGGTCAGTGCAACGACTCCTATTCGCTTGTGGTAATAGCCCAAAAACTTGCAGAGGCTTTCGGGCTTGAGGATATAAATGACCTGCCTGTATCCTACAATATAGCCTGGTACGAACAAAAAGCTGTGCTTGTGCTTCTCGCCCTCCTGAGCCTCGGTGTAAAGAATATCACTCTAGGCCCGACACTCCCGGCTTTCCTTTCACCCAATGTTGTTAAAGTGCTGGTTGAAAACTTTAATCTCAGGCCCAATACAACAGTTGAAGAGGATCTAAAAGTGCTTCTGAAAAAGGCATGAAGACAGGCAGCCCAAATAGCCTCCTGATTTCCGTCACCCGAGTCCTATCTGGAGGATTGAGACCTTTTAGGTAGAGTTGCGGCTCTGCATTCCTCTAATTTCTTTTTATGGGCAATTTAATTCCTCAGCAGCCTTGAGTACTTTATTCCTCAATGTTTTGAGTGCTTCGTTTCAGTATCCTAAATACTTTATTCAATGTCCATTTCATTTTTAGAAATCTGTATGCTTGAACAGTAAAAGGCAAGGTTGCTTATCGTAAATTAACTCTAATTTAAAAATTGAGAAAGCAATATTCCTTTGGAGCAAGTAACTTTGGAGCAAGTCCACAATTTATAAACTGTGTTCGAACCTGTTCTATTCGGATATCACCTGGAAAGGCTATCCAGAATGTGGCCGTTTTTCCTTAAAGGCATAAAAAGAACTATAAAGACCATAATAATGAATAATTTTAAATAATAAAAACGAGTGCAGTTAAATATATATTCTATAGAAAATAAAATATAGACGCTCATGCAAAAAAAGATTATCTATGGAATTGATATTGCTCGGGGCTCTCCCAGGGCAAAGGAACTTCCCAGATACGCACTTGCTATCCTAAAAGACGGAGAAGTTTCCCATCAAAGTATGCTCCGTCGCCAGAAGATCTTTAATATGATCCAGAGGGAAAGGCCGGAAATAATAGCTGTTGACAATATTTTTGAGCTTGCGGCCGACCGAAGCGAGCTCCTTTCTCTTATGGAACGGCTGCCTGAGGGTGTTAAACTGGTTCAGGTCACAGGCGGACTGCATCCCGAACCACTTGTCAGGCTTGCAAGGAAAAACGGGCTTTCTTTTGACCCTGAAAACCCCAACGACGAAGCTGAAATATGTGCCCGCCTCGCAGATATGGGAATTGGGCATGAAGTTTCCCTTTTTGAAGATATTACAAAGATCAAAGTCAGTAGAGCCCGTTCCCTGGGAAGGGGCGGCTGGAGCCAGAACCGGTACCGTAGAAAAGTACACGGAGCTGTGCTACAAAGGAGTAGAGAGATTGAAAATGCCCTGAAAGATCTTTCCAGGGAAAAAGGCATCAGGTTCGAAGCCGTAAACGTAAAAGGCTTCGGAGGCTATGTCAGGTCTGAATTCACTGTTTATGCGAAACGCGGAGAGATACCGATACATCCAATGGCAAGTAATGATGCTCAGGTAAGCGTAAGAAGTGTTGAACGCGATAAAATCCGATACGTTCCCCTTAAACCGAAGAACCCAAGACGTAAGTTTACAATCGTGGGAATCGACCCTGGCACAACCGTGGGAATAGCGATTCTTTCTCTTGATGGAGATCTTCTTTACTTGAAAAGTTCTAGGGGAATGGCTCCTGACGAAGTGGTTAAACTTATCGCAGAGTACGGAAAACCTGCAGTTATCGCCAGCGATGTAACTCCAATGCCTGGATCGGTTGAGAAAATTCGAAGAAGCTTCAATGCCGTACCTGCAAGTCCCGGAATAGAGGTTTCTGCCGAAGAAAAAATTGCGCTTGGAAAAACTTTTGGCTACTCAAACGACCATGAAAGAGATGCACTGACTGCGGCTCTTCTCACCTACAGGAGTTACAAGAATATATTTACCCGGATTGAAAAGAAAGCTCCGCAGAATGCAGACATTGAGCTGATAAAATTTTATGTAATCCGTGGAGCTTCCATAGAGGCTGCAATTGAAAAAGTCCGGGAGTCGAGCGAACCTGAAAAACCAAGGCTAAGAGATCATGCCGAAAAACCGGAGGACAGGTCAGTTGACGAATCCCTCCTGAAAATGAGGGAAACTGTCCAGCGGCAGAGCGAACAGATTCAGAATCTTCAGGAATACCTTGAAGAATTAAAGAAGGAACTGATTGCAAAAGACCGAAAAATCTCAAAGCTTGAGTCAAGGTTGAACAGCTTCAAAAAAGAAGCTTACAGCGAAATCCGGAAATCAAAAGAAATCAAGATCAGGGACGAAACCATTGAAAGCCTGAAAAAAGAGGTCAGCCATAAAAGCAAAACCGTAAAGGAACTGCGGCGCAGAAGCAACAAATTGCGTAAAATTCAGAAGATGGAAGTCCGCGGCGAAGGTACGGCTGTTAAAGTTATTGCTGCCTTTACTAAGGAATCCATTGCCGAAACGAAGGAAAAATACGGGCTTAGGACAGGTGATGTCGTTTTCCTTGAGAATCCAAGCGGAGGCGGAGCTGCAACCGCTCAAATCCTTGTAGAAGCCGGAGTCCGAGCCGTAATCATCCTTGAGGACATTTCGCACGCAGCCGAGGAGACTTTCTTCAAAGGAGATGTGCCGGTCTTAAATAATATTCAGCTCGAAAGAGCTGAAGATTTTGCAATGGTCGAACCTGAAACCCTCAAAGCCGCAATCGAATCCTGGGAAAAAGAAGCTGATGCGAAACGCCACAAAGCCAAACAGGACGAACTACAGAGCCTCTTTGACGAATATAAGAGTGAAAGACGCAGGGGCCTGGTTTAAGAAAAATTCGTTTTTAAAATTCCATGGTTTCCTCATTGATCTCGCTCGCATAACATCCCACTCTCGAGACAGGACTCAGGTAAATCAGTCCTTTTCAGAGAATTGAAAATGATGTCTCTTACCCAAAATTCAGCCCTCTTGAGCGAAGCGAAAAGGGCACCGTCCTCCCGAGACGGGACTCGGGAGACGGAACCTCGGGAAGCATCTCTTTTTAAGCAATAAATCCCATCTGAACCAATATGTCAGATCCCATAAAAGAATCCGCTAAAGAATCTACCAAAAACCCGATTAAAGAACATTTCCAGCTCAAGGAAACCATAGTTACGATTGCAGCCGACAATCAGGCCCATATCGAAGCCGCAAAAGAAGCGATCCGCATCCACAGGGCAGCCCTTGAGACTTACATTCTTTCCGATCCTTATTTTCAGCTTACTCTCGAACCTTACGAATGCCCGGAAAATGCACCTGAGGTTGTGAGGAGAATGGTAAAAGCCGGAAATACTATGGGCATAGGGCCAATGAGTGCGGTTGCAGGCACAATTTCGGCCCTTGCAGTAGAAGCAATGGTTGAAGCAGGAGCAAAATACGCTATTGTCGACAACGGAGGAGACATCGCACTTATCAATGACAGAACTATTGTGGTTGGGATCTATGCGGGACAGTCTCCTATTAAAAACCTTGGGCTAATATTCGAACCTAGAGACTCGATTACAGGCGTTTGTACTTCGGCAGGGACAGTTGGTCCTTCAATCAGCTTTGGGATGGCGGATGCAGCTGCAGTATTCTCAGATGATGTATCCCTTGCGGATGCAGCTGCAACGGCTCTTGGAAACGAAGTAGGCATTGGAAAAGAATCTGTAGAAGCTTCCTTCAAAGCTGTAAAAGGAATTCCAGAAATAAAAGGCGCACTCGTAATCCAGGGAGAATACATTGGCATGTGGGGACAGGTTCCAAGGATTACAAGAGCAGATGTCAGGTACGAGTATATAACTAAAGCATAATTTATCTAAAGCATAATTATCTAAAGCTAGATATTCACCTGAATCTTTTCAATATTTTTTAATATCACAGAATTTTTTATGCGCTTTGTAGCAAAATATCTTTTTGGCTCGAATTTTGCAACAACGCTAGGGTAAAAACATTAATATATAATCAATTTTATCTTTAATGAGATATTAAAATTGCGATTATATCACAAGGTAGACCGATTCTATTTTTAAAAATATGGGTATATTCTGCGAATTTGCTAAGGACTTCAGAAAAGTTCCCTCATCTCAAAATGGAATTTCTAACATGTAATTCAATATAATCTTTCAAGATTGTGCTTACGGTAGGGAAAAATACAAAATGAATGAAAAATTGAGAAAATCTGGTATTGATATTATTGGAGATTTACCTTGGGGAGCACACTTTTGCCAATTCTACCGGACAAAGGAAGATTTGACGGAAATACTTGTTCCTTTTTTCAAAGCAGGATTGGAAAATAACGAATATTGCTTATGGATCACAGCATACCCTCTAGATGCAGAAGAGGCAAAAGAAGCTTTAAGAAAAGCTATTCCTGACTTTGATATTTATCTGAAAAATGGCCAAATCAAAATTATTCCCTACACTGATTGGTATGTAAAAGAAGGTATATTCGTTTCTGGAAGAGTCTTAAATGGCTGGGTTGAAGAACTCAATCAGGCTCAGGAAAGTGGCTACAAAGGAATGAGGTTTAGCTGGAACACTTCCTGGTTGAAAGAAGAGGAATGGAGTAATTTCGTTAATTTTGAGAAAAAAGCGGATTCTGTTATTAGCAACTACCATATGATAACTCTATGTACCTATTCTCTCGATGCGCATGATCTAACTGAAACTATAGATATTGTCGCAAATCATCAATTCACTTTGGTTAAAAAGGAAGGAAAATGGGAGCAGATAGAAAATTCCGGGTGGAAAAATCTTGCAAAGCGTAAGAGGATCGATGAAGTCCTGCCTCAGAATGGGCAGAGCAGCAGGCTAAAATTGGAAAATATGCTCTTGCCTGTTCGGAAGATGGCTAATTTGGAGCTTGTCGATATTATTGATGTCCAGGCGATCCAGTCTCTCATGGAGGATTTCTATAAACTTGCTCACATTCCCATAAGCATAATCGATCTCAAAGGCAATGTTCTGGTAGGCGTTGGATGGCAGGACATCTGCACGAGATTCCACAGGGTTCACCCTGAAACCTGCAAGCACTGTGTAGAAAGTGATACTAAGTTATCTTTAGGTGTTTTCCCTGGCGAATTTAAGCTGTATAAATGCAAAAACAATATGTGGGACATAGCTACCCCAATCATTGTAGGCGACCAGCACGTTGGCAATATTTTCTTAGGGCATTTCTTTTTTGAGGACGAAATTCTGGACTATGAGTTTTTCTTATCTCAGGCTAGAAAATACGACTTCGATGAAAAGGAATACGTGGCAGCACTTGAAAAAGTTCCGCGGTTGAGCAAGGAGGTTGTGGACACAAGTATGGCCTTCTTCATGAAGTTTGCCAACATGCTTTCACAACTAGGCTACAGCAATATCAAGCTGGCTCAGTCGCTGGCAGAACGCGATACCCTAGTGGGTGCGCTGCGAGAGAGTGAGAAACGTGAACGTGCTCGCTCGGATGAACTGGCAGTATTACTGGATGCCGTGCCCGCAGCAGTGTGGATAACACACGATCCCAGAGCGCTTCAGATAACTGGAAATCGGCTCTCATACGAATGGCTCCGAATTCCTGAAGGCGCAAACGCTCCCAAATTAGCTCGGATGGAGAAGATACCTGAGACGTTTAAAGTGTTTAAGGACGGGGTAGAGCTCCAGCTTGAAGAAATGCCGGTGCAGGTGTCAGCTGCAGGGAAAGAAATACACGACTACGAGTTCGATATTGTTTATCCTGACGATACGGTGAGACATGTATTGGGTAACGCCAGATCTCTACGTGATGTGCAGGGTAACCCAACAGGGTCAATTTCTGCGTTCATAGACATCACAGAGCGCAAAAAAGCAGAAGAAGCCCTTAAAAAAGAACATGACAACTTAGAAAAATTAGTTGAAGAACGAACAGAACAGCTTGAGAAGGCCTATAACTCGTTGAAAGAAAGCGAAAAAGGTCTTGCTGAAGCTCAAAAAATGGCTCACATTGGAAACTGGGAATGGGATATTATAACTGAGGAAACATACTGGTCAGATGAGCTATATCGCATTTTTGGACGTAACCTTGAAGAACCATACCCAACTTATCAGGAAATTTTAAACTATGTTCATCCCAGCGATCGAGATTATGTCAATAATAGTGTTAACAGAGCTATGAATGGAAAACCTTACAGCATTGATTACAGGATTCTCTCGGCTGATGGGGAAGAACGTATAGTCCATATGCAATCCGAAGTTATTTTTGATGAGAAAAAGACCCCTATTCGACTAAAAGGAATAGTCCAGGACATTACTGAACACAAAAAAGCTGAAAAAGCTCTGATAAACCTTGAAATCGCCCACAAAAGGGAAATTCATCATAGAATTAAGAATAACCTGCAAGTTATCTCTTCTCTTCTGGATCTTCAGGCTGAAAATTTCAACAACAAGAAATGTATTGAAGATTCTGACGTTCTCAGTGCTTTCAGAGAGAGTCAGGACAGAATAATGTCCATTGCTTTGATCCATGAAGAATTACATGAAGGAGGAGGAAGAGACAATACCCTGGATTTTTCGTCATACCTTGAAAAACTCGTTGAGAACCTTTTCCAGACCTACAGGCTTGGAAATACAGATATCAATTTAAATATGGATCTCGAAGAAGACCTTTTTTTTGACATAGATATCGCAGTTCCACTGGGAATAATTGTTAATGAACTGGTTTCCAATTCATTAAAACATGCATTTCCAGACAGGAAGAAAGGAGAAATCTGGATAAAACTATTCAAAGAAAAAGAAGCCGAAAGTTCATCAGGTAATGACAAAAAAGAACCTGTTAGAAAAGGTACAGGATATACCCTGATCATCTCGGATAACGGAATTGGCATTCCCTACAATACTGATATAGAAAGTTCAGATACTCTTGGTCTGCAGCTTGTAAACATTCTTGTAGATCAGTTAGACGGGGAAATCGAGCTAAAAAGGGATAAAGGTACCGAGTTCGATATAAGAATAAATGTATAAGGTCTGTAAAGTTCTCGATAAAACAAAAACAGAGACATATCATATGCTCCTCCTTAAAGTTAGGATTTTACGGATAATATTATTCTTGGATCTTATTCTGAGATTTTAGGATAGTATGTTGTCAATCTGAGATATTTATCAATCTGAGATATTTATCAATCTGAGATATAACAGAGTTCGTTTTATGATAGTTTAGATTATATTTTGAGATTAGGGTAAATTTTAGGAATTAATAAACAGAATGTATATTTTGGAATGATTTTTAATGGAACAATTTTTATAAATAAACGTTATATAATTAAATATATCAAATTTTATTTCATGTTCAAATTAGTATTTTCATCCAATTAGTGCTTTTATACTCATCCGGTAATTTTCACTAAAACTTTGTTCAGGGGTAATAGAGTAAGAGACTAGTGCCGGAAGACTGGAATTTTATCATTATAAGTAGAGTATTTGAAAATCTATCCATGGAGGAGACAATCTGTGCTAGGGGGATACGCAGGAAGATTTCTTGATGTTAATCTTGAAAATGGAAAACTTAAAGATATACCGCTTGATGAAGAAGTTTTGAGATTGTACCTTGGAGGAAAAGGGCTAGGTCTGAAATTCATATATGATGAGCTCAGAGCTGATATCCAGCCTTTTGACCCAGATAATCTTCTGATTTTTTCAACAGGGCCGGCTACAGGAGCCAGAGTGCCTACCAGTGGGCGTTACCATATCCTTACCAGCAAATCCCCCCTGACAGGAGGGTTGGGGAGCGGAAACTCGGGAGGAAAATGGGGAACATATCTGAAGTTTGCAGGATATGACGGTGTGCTAGTCAGAGGAATTTCGGATAAGCCAGTCTACCTGAGCATTATAAACGGGAAGGCTGAACTTGTGGAAGCTCCAGAAATCTGGGGCATGACAACAACCAGCGTTACGGCTGAACTTATTGACAGGACCACAAAAGATCCTAAAAAAGCGTCAGTCGCCTGCATAGGTCCTGCAGGAGAAAATCTAATTTCTATGGCCTGCATCATGAACGATGAATATAGGACAGCAGGCAGAACAGGTTCTGGAGCGGTCATGGGCAGCAAGAAACTAAAAGCGATCGTTGTTTCAGGAAATGAAAGACAGAAGCCTGCAAATCCGGAGATGCTTGTAGAAAAGGTTGCAGAGGCAATGAAAATGATCCGGGAAAACCCGGTAACAGGTCCCAAAGGAGGGCTGCACGTCTATGGAACTGCAGTCTTGGTGAATATAGTCAATGCACATGGAGCATATTCTTCCAGAAACTTCCAGAACAGCTATTTCCCTGACGCCGATGAGCAGAGCGGAGAGAGGCTCACTGCAACCTATCTTACAGGCACGACTGGCTGCTGGGGCTGTCCTATCATCTGCGGAAGAAAATCCAGTGTTCCCGAGGGGCCTTTTAGTATCAAATATACCGAAGGCCCGGAATATGAGACTATTTTTGCCCTTGGGTCCAACTGTGGGGTAAAAGAGCTCGATGCCGTTATAAAAGCCAATCACTTCTGCAATGAGTTCGGGATCGATACTATTTCCATGGGAGGAACTATTTCCTGTGCTATGGAGCTTGTCGAAAAAGGAAAGATCCCCGAAGAAAAACTGCATGGCTTCAACCTGAGATTTGGAGATGCGTCGGCAATGGTTGAATCCGTTTGGCGGACAGCATATAAAGCCGGATTTGGAGCAGATCTGGCTCTTGGATCAAGAAAACTTGCAGAGAAGTATAACGCGCCGGAGCTTTCTATAAATGTTAAGGGCATGGAACTGCCAGCTTACGACCCGCGCCCAATTCAGGGTATAGGGCTTGAGTATGCGACTGCAAACCGCGGAGGTGACCATGTTTATGGCTATACCATTCCAGCCGAGATTATTGGGCTACCGAAAAAGCTTGATCCCTATTCTACTGAAGGTAAGCCTGAATGGACAATTTTCATGCAGGACATGGGCTCTGTGATTAACTCAACTGTAATCTGCCTCTTTACGAGCTTTGCAATTGGGCTCCCCCAGTATGCAGGTATGCTCGAAGCAATTACAGGCATGGAACTTTCTCCTGAAAAACTGCTTAAGATAGGAGAAAGAATCACAAATCTTGAACGCTTGATAAATAATATTTATGGACTTGACAGGGCAGCCGATATCCTTCCAAAGCGCCTTACTGAAGAACCTGTATCAGGAGGCCCATCAAAAGGGCAGATTTCCCATGTGCCTGAAATGATAGGCAAATACTACTCACTCAGGGGCTGGGTTGATGGGAAGCCCACTGAGGAGAAACTAAGGGAACTTGGAATTCCTGTAACAACGCCTGAAAGCTCAAAAAGCCCGTATAAAATGGCAGCATAAGATTTTCAGGACTTTAACATGAAAGTAAACCTGAAATTCCTGGCCTCAATCCGCGAAATAGTCGGAGCGCACGAAATCCCATTCGAAATAAGTCCAGGCAGTACAGTGGAATCCCTGCTTGAGATTCTGGAATCCCGCTTTGGAGCAGAGTTCAAAGAAGCAGTTGGAAAGCCTTTTGAGGACAAGAACCCAAAAATTATGTTTATAGTTAACGGCAGAGACATAGACTTCCTTAAAGGGCCCAGAACAGAACTGAAAGAGGGAGACACTGTAGTCCTTATTCCGCCTGTTGCAGGCGGATAAAAGACAGAGCTTAACCGAAAGCTGCATGGTAGCTCTAAAAAGATTTATGTTAATTCGTGCATTAATTTATGGATATAATCAATTACAGCTAAGATTGAAAAGGGTGAGCCTGGAATATGGAGTCAACGAAAAAGGATGAAACCTTGAAAGCTCTGGTTATTGTAGATATGACTAACGATTTCGTGTATGAGACTTACGAATATGAAGGCACGTTATATGAAGGTAAACTTGTAGCCCCATTGGGAAAGGAAATTGTTGACAAAATAGCCAGGCTAATAATAAAGGTAGTAAAGGGGGGAACAGTCAGCGTTCTCAGGCTTCCGAAAGATCACCCCAACGCCTTTATGAATCCCGAACTAGAACTGAAAATCTCAGAGATGGGAATTAATGAAGTATTCATGACAGGTCTGGTTGAGGAAGTCTGCGTATATATTAATAGCCTGGGCTTCCTTGAAAGAGGCTTTCGAACAAATATAGTAAAAGGTTGTACCGCGCCTTTTGATGAAGGAAAAGGGAGAGAGGCCTTCAGTGAGCTTATGGAATGCGGAGCAAAAATGGTTGACGATATTCCTGATGACATAAAGGTCATCCTGCTTCTCGAAGACGAGCACGACGAAAATTCCGAAGAAATAAAATCAGGAGAATGGCCGCCCCATAATATGAAAGGAACCCCCGGAGCCATGACCGTAAAACCGATCAGGGATGTGCTTGAGGGAAGGTATAGTTAAGTAACCCAAAACAATTCCAAAACAATTGACCCGAATACTGCCGGACGCCTGGATTTGAGTCGTAACCCAATAGATGTAAAGGATAGCAAGATTTTAATCATTGGTGAAGATAAATTTGAAGCTGTCAAGCTCCGTATAAAACGACTAAGAAAAGAAATTCAGCTTCTTTCGAGGTTTTGCAACAACTATAACTCCCGAAAGATTGACTAATTTTTCTAGTTTTCAAAACTGAATTATGTTTTTTAAGATCTGGTATTGAAGGAGTTCGTGGACTAGAATACCATACCCAGCACTAAGAACCGCTCCCAGGATAGCATATCCATTAGCATGGATGGAAAAAGGCTTATTTGCAAAAGCTTTCAATTAATATATTCAATTAATATATTATACTTTATTGGATGCCATGGATGGACAAGAGATGACCGCTATATTTGGGGAGTTATTGAGCTTCGATCAAGAAAACGGTCCTGAGGTAAAGCTAAGAGTCTTTGGGGATGAGTTCTACGCTCGCTACGAAACGGAAGAAGGATATACCGCGATCTACGATGAAATTTTAGGAAAATTCACATATGCCCGGATAAAAGATGGCCGTTTCGTCTCCAGCGGAGTTGATTTAAGCCATAATCCACCACTTGGACTTGAAAAGCATCTAGAAGAATCAGATGAGGTACGCATGAAAAAGGCCGAAAAAAGATTCTCCCGATATTAGCTGTTATAGAGAGCAATTAGCATCGTTTATTTCCATTAGACCTTCTACTTTAAATATATAATTGAGTCGTTTTGATTTCTTCTCAAATTAGAGCATGAATTTTTTTGGAATTATACCTTTTATCCACACATAACATTGTGATTTTCTTGTCCTATTTGATTGTATTATGAGAGCATTTGCATGTTTGATTTTATGATTTGTTTTCTGACTAATCTTCCATTCTAGTATTATCTTCTATCTTCTCCGTGATGCTAAAAAGCTTTAGATTTCTTGAAAAAATGAGATCAAGCATAAAAATGAGATCAAACATAAAAGGGTCGTGTACTTGAGTTATTGACTTATTTTTATATATTTTAAAATTCTATTGTT
>ENA-UOOE01000642-UOOE01000642.1-fermentation-metagenome-genome-assembly--contig:-NODE-642-length-33085-cov-3.734544_pt1 | contig 33085 bp, 29 predicted proteins | sample MGYA00245776_ERZ724021 | MGnify/ENA primary metagenome ERZ724021 (study PRJEB28704, sample SAMN03018321) | fermentation metagenome | biome: anthropogenic terrestrial biome; feature: soil; material... | reverse complement strand
AAGAGGAGCCGGTGATATAGTAGAAGAAATGCAGAAAAAGTTAAATATTAAAATCGGAGAAACCACATCTGATGGTAAATATACTCTAGATGTATTAAGATGTGTAGGTGCATGTGGACTAGCTCCTGTAGTAACAGTTAATGATAAAGTTTATGGTCATTTTACTAAAGATAAAGTTGACAAATTATTAGAAGAGTATAGCGAATAGGGGGAGTAACCATTGGTTAAAATAAAATCCTTTAGAGAACTTCAGGAACTTAATGAAAAGTTTCAAGATCTTGTTAAGCTAAAAAAAGTTTCACATGAAATGGAATTACAATCAGAATCAAAAAGATGTAAGCGTTATATATCAGTATGTGGCGGTACTGGCTGTAAATCATGTGAAAGCTATGAAATAGTAAAAAGATTAAAAGAAGGTATCAAATTAGCTGGACTTTCTGATGAAGTTCAGGTATCAATAACTGGATGTTTTGGCTTTTGTGAAAAAGGGCCTATTGTAAACATAAATCCAGACAATGCCTTTTATGTAAGCGTAAAACCAGAAGATGTAGAGGAGATAATTCAAAGCCACTTATTAAAAGGCGAAATAGTGCAAAGACTTCTTTATATTGAACCTACCCTTCAGAAGAAAGTAAAAAGACAAGATGAAATGTCATTCTATAAAAAGCAAAAGAGAATTGCCCTTAGAAATTGTGGGCTTATAAATCCTGATGATATTAGAGAATCTATAGCAGAAGATGGCTATATGGCTTTAGCTAAAGCTGTGACCCAAATGACACCAGATGATGTTATTAAGATTATATCTGATTCCGGTCTAAGGGGCAGAGGCGGCGGTGGTTTCCCAACGGGTAAAAAATGGGGGTTTGCTAAAAAATATCAAAGTGATAAAAAATATATAATTTGTAATGCTGATGAAGGAGACCCCGGTGCATTTATGGATCGTTCTATACTTGAAGGAGATCCTCATAGTGTTTTAGAGGCTATGGCCATTGCTGGATATGCAATTGGAGCAGATGAAGGAAACATTTATATAAGAGCTGAATATCCTCTTGCTGTTGAAAGGCTTTACAATGCAATAGATGAAGCTCATGAGTATGGACTTTTAGGAGATAACATACTAGGCACAGACTTTAGTTTTGATATAAAAATTAAATATGGCGCAGGAGCTTTTGTATGTGGAGAAGAAACAGCTCTAATCCATTCTATAGAAGGATGTCGTGGTGAGCCTACAAATAAACCTCCTTTCCCTGCAGAAAGCGGTCTTTGGGGTAAACCTACCTGCGTAAATAATGTAGAAACATTAGCTATAGTACCTGCTATATTAAATAAAGGTGCAGACTGGTTTAATTCTATAGGAACTGAGACCTCCAAGGGAACTAAGGTTTTCGCTCTTGCTGGTAAAATTAATAATGTTGGCCTTGTAGAAGTTCCTATGGGTACAACCCTAAGAGAAATAATTTATGAAATCGGCGGCGGAATAAAAAATGGTCGTAAGTTTAAAGCTGTTCAAACTGGCGGTCCTTCAGGCGGATGTATTCCTGCTTCAGGTTTAGATACTGCTATTGATTATGAATCATTAACTGCCATTGGATCTATGATGGGTTCTGGCGGAATGATAGTTATGGATGAAGACAACTGTATGGTAGATATAGCTAAATTCTATCTTGAATTTACAGTAGACGAATCCTGTGGAAAATGTACTCCTTGCAGAGTAGGAAATAAGCGTTTGTTAGAAATACTTACAAAGATAACTGAAGGAAAAGGAACTGAAGAAGATTTAGTTAATTTAAAAGAGCTGGCTGAAACTATAAAGGATACTTCTCTTTGTGGTCTTGGTCAAACAGCTCCTAATCCTGTATTGAGTACTATGAAATACTTTATGGATGAATATGAAGCTCATGTTAAAGAAAAACGCTGTCCTGCAGGAGTATGTAAGAATCTTTTACACTTTGAGATTGGGGATAAATGTATAGGTTGTACAAAATGTGCTAGAGTTTGTCCTGTATCCTGTATCAGTGGTAAGGTAAAAGAAAAGCATACAATAATTCAAGATAAGTGTATTAAATGCGGCACATGTTATGGTGCTTGCCCTGTAGGAGCCATAGTAAGAAAATAATATTTAAGAAAGAGGTGTGCACTTTGAGTTTAGTAACACTTACAATAAATAATAAAAAGATTCAAGTAGAGCAAGGAACAACTATACTAAATGCCGCTAAAAAATTAAATATAAATATACCTACCCTTTGTCATTTAAAAATACATGATAATAAGACAGAAAATCATCCTGGCTCTTGCAGAGTATGTGTAGTAGAAGTAGAGGGCAGAAAAAATTTAGCTCCTGCTTGTTGTACTCCTGTAATGAATGATATGGTAATTAAAACAAACTCTATTAAAGCTATTAAAGCACGTAGAAGTATGGTGGAGCTCCTTTTATCCAATCACCCACAGGACTGTTTGTTATGTGAAAAGAACAGTGAGTGTGAACTTCAAAAATTAGCAGCAGACATGAATATAAAATCCATAAAGTATACTGGTGAGAAGTCAAAATTTCCAAAGGATACCTCTTCCTTCTCTATAATTAGAGATCTAGATAAATGTATTCTTTGCAGAAGATGTGTAACTATGTGTAACGAGGTACAAACTGTAGGAGTATTATCTCCAGTAAATAGAGGATTTCACACTGTTATATCCCCAGCATTTTCCTCACCAATGATCGAAACTAATTGTACTTTCTGTGGACAATGTGTAGCAGTGTGTCCAACAGGAGCTCTAACTGAAGTAAATAATACTTCAAAGGTTTGGGATGCATTAGACAATAAGGATAAAGTTGTTATTGTTCAAACAGCACCAGCAATTAGAGCAGCTTTAGGAGAGGAATTCGGGTTAGAACCTGGAACTGTAGTTACAGGTAAAATGGTAGCAGCTCTTCGTGCTTTGGGTTTTAATAAAGTCTTTGATACAGATTTTGCTGCAGACTTAACTATAGTAGAAGAAGCCAGTGAGCTTATTTATAGACTTGAGCATGGCGGCAGACTTCCTATGCTTACAAGTTGCTGCCCAGGCTGGATAAAGTTCTTTGAACATGATTTTTCTGATTTATTAGATATACCATCCACATGTAAGTCTCCTCAACAAATGTTTGGAGCTATTGCAAAAACCTATTTAGCAGAAAAAATGGAAATAGATCCTAAGAATTTAGTAGTAGTTTCCGTTATGCCTTGTCTAGCTAAAAAATATGAAGCTGCAAGGCCTGAAATGTCACGAAATGGAGTACCAGATATAGATATAGTTATAAGTACAAGAGAATTATCTAAAATGATTAAAGAGGCAGGTATTGATTTTAATTCTTTAGATGATGAAGATTTTGATAATCCATTAGGTGAATCCACCGGTGCTTCTGTATTATTCGGTACAACTGGTGGTGTTATGGAAGCTGCTCTGCGTACTGCCTATGAGTATATAACTAAAGAGGAATTAAAAGATGTAAACTTTGAAGCAGTTCGTGGACTTGAGGGAATAAAAAAAGCTACCGTAAAAATTAAGGACATGGATGTAAATGTAGCCATAGCTAGTGGTCTTGGTAATGCTCGTAAATTATTGGAATCTATAAGAGAAGGCAAAGTTAATTATCATATGATAGAAATAATGGCTTGTCCTGGAGGTTGTGTAGATGGCGGCGGTCAGCCATATATGCATGAAAATATAGATACCTTAAAGAAAAGAATGAAGGCATTATATAAGGAAGATGCAGGCAAAACCATAAGAAAGTCTCATGAAAATCCATTCATTAAACAGCTTTATGAAGAATTCTTAGGAAAACCTTATGGTGAAAAAGCCCATGAATTACTTCATACTACTTACACAAAAAGATAGTCATCTTTTTGTGTAGTTGACAGTGGACAATTGACAAAAGATTAAATAATAAAGAATAAATAATAAATATGGACAATTTTTCTCCATTAACATTAGGTCAAATTTAAAATATAATTTAGCTTACCCTTTGGGTAAGGTTTCCTTATTTATTCTTTATTATTTTTTATCTATTATTTAAAAATATTTTCCTTAACTATTCACTCTTCACCATTTTAAATATCCTTAATCTCAACTTTCTTTCCTAAACTTTTAAGAAGCTCTGCTAGTTCATTAACTATATTATATTTTATACTTAAATCCATAGGTAAATTAGGATTCTGATGAGCAGGATTAACTGCTTTTCCAAGCCAAATAGTTAAATGAGTGCATTCATTTAAGAGCATCCTAGTAAGCTTTGAAGCTCCATCCTTACCAGATATATCATAATTGTATTCTGAAGATGAAACTGACTTTTTATATTCTTTAATCATTTCTAGAACTCTGTTAAGAGTTATAACTCCTTCAGTTATTAAATCTATTCCCTCCATATTGGCAGTTGGAGGTATATCCTTACAAACAAAATCCAAATTTACTGTTAATGGCCTATTTAACTCTCTTTGAACAATATTGGCTGCAGTTCCCCCGCAGATTACTTTTTTCCCATAGCTTTTTATAAAATCCTTTATAATCTGTTCATCAACACCATTGTCCTTAGGAGGTCCTGTGAATAAATTAACATATTCAGGAGTTTTTATTTTCATAGTAACTATAGTTGCATCATCTCCAGGTTTACCACCATAAAGATCCCAGCATACCTGGGATAAGTCTTTTGTTATACTTTGAGCATCATTTCTATCTATGGTACTTCTCTGAAGATAATCTGCCACACTTTCCCATTTCCATCCTAGATTCATTATATTCCCAAGACCCGCATGAATTACTCCATCACTTACTACAATTAAAACGTCTCCTGTCTGCGCATAAAATTTACTTTCATATACTTTTCTATCATTAATTATTATTTCTTTTTTATCTATATTCAACATTCTTCCTTGTCTAATTATAAATATTGGAGGATTATCATATTCTGCTATATATACTCTGCCATCGTCATAAATTTTAATTAGTGTAAAGGTTGAATAAGCAATCTTTCTCACCTTACAAACTGGAAGAGTGTTTACTATGGTATCCACAGTTTCATATATATTTGCCCCTTCCTTCAGCATGGTAGCTGATATTTTTGTGGTTAAAGTAGATAATATATTGGCTTTAACCCCACTGCCTAATCCATCCGCCATAACTACTATAATGCTATCTGAAAGTCTTACTGCTTCTACCATATCTCCACATAGTTCTTCCTCAAACTTAATTAAGCTGTGAAAGGATATGTCTACAAATAAACTCATCTTATCTCACCCTCTTCTCCTTCCACTACTTTTTTGAGTTTTGACAAAATAATCTTTGTTTCAGCTGTAGTCTCCCCCAAAAGACTAGCTATTTCTTGGGCGACTCTCATCTGTTTATTTATAACTTCTTGTGCAGCATTTAAAGTGTTCTCTTTTACTTTAATTAATTCTTCTTTATTCTTCTCCTCTTTCATTATATTTACCATGGAAGCCATTATTATATCCTGTTTAGGTAAATATACAATATTCTCAATGAATACTACATTATATTGAGGTATGGCTATTTTCTTTCCAATAATGCTTTTTTCTGTTTCTCTTACATATCTAAAGTCTTCATCTCCCATTAATACAGAGATAGGCTTATCCTTTAAATTGTTTCCCTGAACTAAAAAAATTTCTTCTCCAGCTGGATTTATTTCCTTAATTCTTAAATCACCATCCAATAGTATTATACAGGTAACTGTATTTTCAAATATAACATTTGTTATATTTTCCGCCTTGCTCCTCATATAGTGCAAACACATGGTGACTTCAGCCATACCATTGTATATGGCTTTTGCTTTTTCTCTACAGGTGTCATAACCGCATACTCCACAGTTTAATTCATCCTCCAAGCTATACTTGCCCATGGTTCTCATTATCTTTTCTAATTCTTCCTCTGAAGGTTTGTTATTTAATACACCTTTATCCTTAAACTCAGTGTGAAAATCTATATTCTCTGGAATATCTATTATTTCTTTATTTTTCTTTAAGTAACTTTCTCTTTTTTCTATATAATCCTTTACTCCTCTTAATCTTTCAAAATATTCCTTTCTATCCCTAATTCTATTAGGTCCCCCAATACAGCTACCTTTGCAGGCACTTATCTCCACCAATACCTGTTTTAAATTTCCTTTCTCCATACTTTCCAATAATTCTATACATTCCTCCATACCGCTTACAGACAGCTTGTCAAAACTATTTAAATTAGCTAAATTTCCTATTGCATTGATAATTCCTCCATGCATTGGGTATCCCCTGCCTGTTTTAAATGCCCTTCCAATAAGCTTTTCTTCTGCCAAATCCCCTATATCAATATTTTCTTCTTCAATCCATTTTTCAATTTCTTCAAATGTCAATACTGCATCAATAGATCCTTTTTCTTTACTATAACTATCCGCTTCAACTTTTTTAGCTACACAAGGGCCAATAAATACAGTAAAGCTATCTTTTCCATATATGTTTTTAAGTACTTTGCCGTGGGCTGTCATTGGAGTTACTATGGGTATTATATAGGGAATTAATTTTGGAAAGTATTTCTCTATAAGATAATTAGCGGAAGGACAACAGGTAGTTATATAATTCTCTTTAGAATTTTTATTTATATAATCCTTATATAACTCCGTTACTATCTCTGCCCCAACAGCTGTTTCCTCTATTTCATAAAATCCCATATTCTTCAAAGCTGCAATTACCTTTCCTTCTTCCCCTCTAAAAAATCCAGCAAAAGAAGGAGCTATACTTCCAATTACCCTTTTGCCATCAGCTATAGCTTTTTTAACCTGACTTAAATCACTAATTATATTTCTTGCATTTTGTGGACATATAGCTAAACAATGACCACAGCTTATACATCTTTCCTCTACAATTTCAGCTTGTTCATTTTTAAATTTTATAGCCTTTACTGGGCATGAACGAAGACATTTATAGCAATTCTTACAATTAGCTCCGGAAAAATTCATGTGACTCATTTTTTATCCTCCATAAAACTTGTTCTTCAAAAAAATTTTCCACATTATTTTCATTTACTGAGAAAATATTATCATCAACTTTTACAGAAACCCCTTCTGTACAATTTCCTAAACAAAATGCCCCTTTAAGCTCAACCTTATCCTTTACTTCATAGCCTTCAATAAGCCTTTCCAATGCTTCTATTACTTTATAAGAACCTTTTAAATGACAGGCACTTCCCACACATACATTTATAGTAATCATATACTCACCATCCTGAAATATTAAAATACTACTTCATATACAAATAATTTTACTCTAAAGCTTACATTTATTATACAAGGTAAGAACTAAGAAGTAAAAAGTAAAAATTTATGAAAAATTATATAGCTATATATATACCTTAAATTTACCATAAACCCATTGATAACCAACCACATTCTGCATTATAATAAGATTTAGTATAATACAATTTACAAGTAACAACAAATTTTGTAATAAAGGGAGAGATTTATATGAAAAAGATTAAGTCCATTGTAGCTTCTGCTACATTAGCCGCCATTGTTACTACCACCAGCATAGTCAGCGTAAGTGCAAAGGTAAATAATAGGTTAGGTGGCCATACCCGTTACGGTACAGCTGTTGCCATAGCTAATGAACTTTATAGCGGTACTGTAGACAATATAGTTTTAGCTAGTGGAAAAGCCCCTTACGATGCTTTAGCAGCTAGCCTATTCGCTAAAAATATGAATGCACCTATACTCCTTGCTGACTCCAACAAGGAAGCATGTAAAGAAACTTTTGAATACATCCAAAAACATTTAAGTAAATCTGGTACTATATATATCTTAGGAGGAGAGGCTTCTGTTAATAAGGATATGGAATCAGAACTGAAAAAGCTTGGATATAAAACAGAAAGAGTAGCTGGAAAAGATAGATTTGAAACAAATAGTAAAATAATAGATAAGCTTACTATCCCTAAAGGAACTCCTGTATTTATAGTAAGTGATACTGGTTTTGCTGATGCTTTAAGTGTCTCTAATATCTCAGCTATAAAGGGATATCCATTAATAATGACAAGTAAGGATAAACTTTCCGCTGATTTAAAAGCTCAGTTAAATAAAATACAGCCTTCAAAAGTTTATGTAATAAGTTCTGAAAATTTAATATCAAATAATATTATAAATGAAATAAAAGCTATTAATGCAAATTTAAAAGATACTGACATTCTTAGAATAGCTGGCAAAAATAGATATGACACAAATCTATTAATAGATAAAGCTTTTAACTTACAATCCAAAGATGCAGTTATTGCTTCAGGAAAAGGTTCTGGAGATGCTCTTACAGGAAGTGTACTAGCTACTAAACTAAATGCTCCTATAGTTTTAACTGATGGTAAAGACTTTGCAAAACAAAGAGCCTATTTAAATTCCACAGGCTACATAAATCAATATATATTAGGTCTTGAAGGTTCTGTTAGTAAGTCTATTGAGGACTCATTAAATGCACCTGCAGCTGATCAAAAAGATGGACAAGAGTTTTTAGGAAAATTAATGAATGCTGAACAAATCAAATCCCTTGAAACTAAATCAAACTCTACAATCACACTTACATCAAATGGTCTTCCTGCTGAAATGCAAAATGGTTTTAATCAGTTAACTTCTACCATAGGCAATACCATTACTTTAGATGTATCTGGAAAAGTACAAAGTACATCTGATACTAATATAAAAGAAGAATTAAATACTTCCGTTAAACTTGGCGGAATCATGGGAAAAAAGCCAATATCTTTTCCAATGTATTTAGATGTAGATATGTCAGATACTGTTAATCCTTCTTATAAAGTTATATATGGTTTACCAAAAGAATATACAGATATGGCTTCCTCAATGGATCCAAGCTTGTCTATGTTAAAAGGTAAAGAATACATGGTTCTTGACATGGCTTCAATGAATAACTTAGACTCTAGTGAAGATATGCCTAAAGTGGACTATACTAAAATGACCGATTTTGTAGAAAAAAATAAGGCTAGAATTGATAAATTAGAATTGAAATATGCACTTCAGTATAATCCTAATGTAAATATAGTAACAAAATTAGGCAACAAAAAAACTGTAGATGGAAGAGATGCTACTTGCTATCAGGTAACTTTAAATAATGAAACTTTAAGTTCACTAATATCCTATACAGGAAACAATGCATTAAACTTTATAGAACAAAAGGAAATAATAGACTTTGTTAAAGACTATATGGAAGTTTGTATAAATGCTATGGAATCTCCAACTAAAGATAAAGCTGAGTACCAAAAGGAATTTGCTGAGCTCTTAGCTAATATGCCATCAAATACATTAGGCTTCAATAAGTTTATGGATGCTTTCTCCTCTATGGAATTCTTAGGTAAAGACGGCATTAAGATTAACTATTACTTAGATGATAAGGGCAGAACTATCTATGAAGATGGAGTTATGGATATAAATCTAGATTTAAGCAAAATGCAAAAGCTCTTTACGGTTGATAATCCTAATTTGCCAGAAGAAACAAAAAAACAAATGAATAAGGATATGGCCTCACTTAAAGGCTCTGTTGGCATGAATGTTAAATTTAGCACTTCATTAACTAAATTAAATGACAGCAGTATAAATGTTACTTTACCTTCATTAACTGAATCAAACTCTATAGATTATGTTAAATTTTTAAATTCATTAGTTCAATCTGAAACAGAAGCAGAAAATAAAGCTAAATAGTTAATAAAAAAAATGTGCAGTTTGAGGCTGCACATTTTTCTATTACTTAAGCTTTTCCCAAGATATATTAAAAGATTTTCTCCAAAATACTAAAACAATTATTAACATGATAAACATATATACATAAACATTAAAATTAATTATAGTAGAAAAATAATGTATTCCCGCTAAAGCTGCTAACAATAGCATTAGAAATATAGAAATAATTCCATCAGCTGTTTGTGTTACTTGAAAACTTTTAGAGAATGGCAGTGACTTGTCAAATATTTTAAAGCAAAGAACTGTAAATAGTAGTATATTTAAAAATACTATGAGTAAATGGGGAAATATCTTTATTCCAAATATAAATATAAAAATAATTGATTCTATTATATATAATGGAGCTATAAGTTTTATAAAAAATGCCTTTATGGTTCCTTTAAAAATAGGTGCTACTTCTTTAATTGGCATAACTTTATAAATCCATGCAGCTTTATATCTTCCTGAGTATTTCATCATCATAATCAGTGTAGGAATAATAAAAGCAGCCCAGTATATATTTAAATAATATTTTGTTGAAACCATATAATTTAACCATTGATTAAAAGAATTAGCTTCTGAAATAGTTCCAAACATGAATATAAAAGGAAAAACTATAGCTAACCCTAGAGATGGATAAACTTTTAACTTAAATTCCCTTTCATTTCTAATAATTTTATAAGCAAATTTAAAAAATATTCTTTCCTCCCTATTCCAGCATACCACATTACATAATCTTTCACCTAAGGGTGCCTTATTTTTATTTATGGAAACAGTATTATTGTTTAACTTTTGTAAGTTTCTCTCAAATACTGGTGAAAGTTTTATATAAAACAATAATGAAGCAATTGGGACAACTATGCCAAGTGTTGATAATATTATTATATATATATTATAATTATTATTTAATATCATTTCTAAAGGAGCTGCGAACCATACGGGAATTATTAAATATTGCCACCACTTAGGGGTAAATACTACATTTATATTTACAAATTCAAATAACCTTCCTATAAATTGATATCCTATAGTCATAACCATAATTAGAATAATTTGAACATAGTTTATTATATCCTTTAGCTTTTCTCCATCAAAAAATTTCAATATTAAGAGATATATTAAAGAGGTAAGTACAATCATAAATATATCTATAAGAATTATTTCTAACACTAAAACTATAAAAAACTTAACCCCATGTCTTAAGGAGACCAATAGTGCTATTCCTGTCATGGCTATGGTAATATAAAACATATAAATAAATACATGTATAACCTTTGCTGCATTTATAGTTTTGCTATCTACAGGCTTTGTAAGCATTATATTTTTATCCCTGACATCTAAAAGTACAGAAGAAAAGTCAGAAATCAATGTAGTTATAAGCATAAACATTAGTATTCCAAAGAATATACTCATCTGCATCATTATACTCTTCTTAGGTACAACTAAAATGGCTAAGAAAATCCCAAATATAGAATACATCCATAGGGATTTCATAAACTTATTATCATCATCTTTTTCTTTTTTATTTGAATTATTAATTATGGTAGGGGCTCTTCTTCCATCCATAATAAGTTTTATCTGCAGAATCTTTCTCATTATTTCATAGTTAATGCCGAGTTTTTGAAATACATATTTAAATTTATCCAAAAACTTTAATGTGTTGAAGTCTTTCATATTGAAGCACCCTCCCTGACTATAGATACGAATTCTTCTGCTAGTTCTTTATGCTTATTAAATCCTGTAAGCTGATTAAATATATCTTCCAAGGATCCCTCTCTAGATTCATGTTTAAGCTCTTCAAAACTTCCATCTGCTACTATTTGTCCTCCATTTAATAAAACAATCCTGCTACTTATCTTTTCTACTACATCCATTATATGCGATGAATAAAATATAGTTTTACCTTCTGCTGCTAATTGAGCTAAAATCTCTTTTACTATCATAACACTATTTGCATCTAATCCGCTCAATGGTTCATCCCAAAATAATATATCTGGATTATGAATTAAGCTTGATATTATCAAAACCTTCTGCTTCATACCTTTAGAATAAGAAGAAATTCTAGAATTATATGCTCCCTCTAAACCAAATATTTTCATTAGATTCATAGCTTTATTATCCACATGTTCATTATCCAAACCATATAATTCACCTATAAATGTTAAATATTCTTTTGCTGTAAGACTATCATAAATTTCTGCCGTTTCCGGTACATAACCTATCCTCCTTTTATATTCAATATCTCCGTTATTTATGGATTGACCAAATATTTCAATTTGCCCAGTATATCCCTCAATTAGCCCTAGCATAATTTTTACTGTGGTACTCTTTCCTGCTCCATTAGGCCCTATATATCCTATTATTTGGCCTTTGTATACATCTAAATTTATACCTCTTAGTACTTCTTTATCTCCAAAATTCATCTTAAGATCTCTCATAGTAATTATAGGATCATTTGTCTTTTCCATAAAATCACCTCAAAATTTCATAATATCTGAACTCATTGTACCATATTAACATTTTGTTAACAATATTCATCTTATGCACTAAACAATTTGTGTTATGTAAGCGTTTGAGTTATTATGTATATGTTGGATAATATAATATTGTTTTGGGGGTAATGGTATGGAAAATACAAAAAATTATGATGTAAAAATCACAGTCCTTAGAAAAACTCGAGTTGATGATATCCATAAGTCATATGCCAAAGATGATGTTCCTCCTGTTTGTGCAAAAAATGAAGAAGGACAAGAATATATATCCAAAAATTCTTCTCAACCAGAGGGTTTTTGTAATGGTGCCTGGAAGGGCATAGCTGATACAGTTTCTGTTTTAGCTTCAGGCGGAAATAATCCTTATGTAAGACAAGATGGAGTGGCAATACGCTGCTGTAATGATGGCCTTCATCCAGTTATTTATAAGCTGGAAAGAATAGCTGAATAGTTTGAAATGGGTCTGCCGAATTAACATTTTTTAATGCTATGTGGCAGGCCCTTTAAGTTGACAAAAAAAAATAAAAAACACCACCTAAAGGCAGTATTTTCAATATGCGACTAAGTCTGTAAGCGGAGTTCTGTGTTAAACAGTCATCTATCTAGGCCTATTGTCACCAGTAGGCTCCAGCGATACTACCCGGAAGCGGGACGGGCGATCCCTGTATGCTTCTCTATTCGATCTTGCTCCAGATGGGGTTTACATAGCCGCAAAGTCGCCAATGCGCTGGTGAGCTTCAGGTCACCCTGACTGGGTGTTACCCAGCACCCTGCCCTATGGAGCTCCGACTTTCCTCTCCTGCATTTTAGCAGCAGCGACTGTCTGGCTTACTCGCAAGATAAATAATAACACATTATAAAATAAAAATCAAATAATTTATAGGTTTAGACTAATTTTTCTTTTTCCTATTCTGCATCTTTTAGGTTTGCTTTACATAGTATTCTACCACAGTTATCACAATGTACAATTTCTTTTCCCTTATTTATTTCATCCAATGTTATCGCAGATACTTTGATCTTACACCCTGTACATACATTCTTTTGTAAAAGAGCCACTGCAACTTTCTTTTGAGCTTTTATTTCATCAAAATCTTTCAATAACTCTAAGGGAATTTTATTTCTTATAACATTTATCTCATTTTTACATCTTTCAAATTCCTCTTTAACTTTACTTTGTGCTTTATCTGCATTTTCTTTATAACTATTAAATTCGTCTCTTATTTTTTCCAGTGTTTTTCCTAAGGATGCTATTTCATTGGTTATAACTTCTTCCTTCTCTAGTAAAGCCATAGCCTGATTTTCTTTCTCTTCTATAGTTTTATTTTTCTTTTCTATGTCCCTTTGCAAAGTAGTTATCATTTTTAAATCATTACCGCATTTGTTGTAGAGTATATAATCATCTTCCTTTACTTCTTTCTTTAAAGCTTCTATTTCATCATTTAATAAACAATATTTTTTATTAATGCTTTCTAACTGATTTTTTTTATTTATATATTTCTTTTTCAATTTATTGAATTCTTCTTTCATTTTATTTAACATTGAAATATGCGGATTATCTTTTAATATTTTATAACTTTTATCCATTTTATTATAATTTTCCTGCAAAAACAACAGTAACTGTATATTCTCCATAATATATTCCTCCTTATATTTAAATGTAATTAATCAATAATAGAAACAAAAATAGAAATAAGCAAAAATACCTATTTCTATTTATACTTATATGGTGAAATAGTCTCTGTAGATATGATTACACTATTACTATATCCCATAAATCTTATTCTATTTCCAATCCACTTTCCAACAATCTTCATACCAGGCCACTCTGATTCAAAATGTCCCACATCTATTATACATATGCCTTCTTCTTGTAAATCACTAACATAGTGATAGCTGGTATCCCCTGTAATAATACAATCTGCACCTAGGGATTTAGCTTTCATAAGGAAATCATTGCCGCTGCCATTTATTACAGCAACTTTTTCAATAACCTGTTTATCTTCTCCTGAATATTTTAGTGAAGATATTTCAAAGGCTTCTTTTACTTTTTCACATAATTCTTCTAGGGTAATTGGAACATTTAAAGTAGTGAATCTACCTATACCACATTCCTTATCCTGGGCATCCATATGATTTACTTCTATGACTTCACAATTTCTAAAGTCTAATAATTGCATTATCAAATCATTTATTCCGCCCTTTGTTGAATCTAAATTAGTGTGACTAGAATAAATATTTATATCCTTTTTTATTAACTCTATAATTTTTCTTCCTTGAAGAGTTTCTGTAGTTATATTATTGGGCTTTTTAAATAATATGGGATGATGGGTTATTATTAAGTTACAACCCTTTTCTTCTGCCTCTTTAATTACCTTCATTGTACAATCTAAGGCTACTAAAATAGAAGTAACTTCGCAGTCTGGATCTCCTATCATAAGCCCTACATTATCATAACTTTCTTTTAATCTTAAAGGAGCATAATCTTCCATAATCTTTCTTATATCTTTTATTTTTAAAGGCATAGTAACAACTCCTTCAATCTATAAATTTTATCTTTTACTTCTCTTTTTCTGTTATTAGCTAATTCAGTATCCTCATTAATAGAATGACATATTTTTTCGTACTTGTCTATCTTTCTTATAATAAGTCCTTCAATTAATGGATGTTTATTCTCTAGCATATATTTGCTTATTTCATAAAAAATACTATCTACCATTTGAATTTTATTATTATACCTTATTTTCATTATCTCATAATATTTATTTTCATCTATGCACAGGTTCTCCTGTAATATTTCATAACCTTCTGTATATATATACTCTCTTAATATCTCAGGATTTTGTACAGGCTGGGCTATAATATAGTCTAAACTTTTAAATACTTCTTTGCTTTCCTCTATAATATCTCTTATAAGATTTCCTCCCATACCTGCAATTATGGCGGAATTTGCTTCATTAGGCTTTATGGTGGTTAATCCACCGCCAATTCTGCATTCTATGTATTTTTCTAGTCCTTCTAACTCTATATTTTTTTTGGCTTTTTCAATAGGGCCTTTATTTATATCTGAAGCTATAGCTCTATTGCAAATTCTATTTTTAACAAGATAAATAGGTATATATCCATGATCTGTGCCAATATCTGCACAGCAATTACATTTACTTACCATATCTGCTATAGTCCTCAATCTTATACTTATATCCATGTTCTGTCTCCATTCTAATATTATTTAAAAGTAGCCAATATTTTTATTTGTAATATAAGAAATAGAAGTGAGGAAACCAAGGATACATATATAAATTTATAAGCAGATTTTTTGTCATATTTAGCATAAAAATAAGAAGCATAATACATACAGAATATAATTGCCATATTTAGCACTCCATAGGACATCTGTTTAAAAGCAAATTCCTTGCCTGTCCCAATTTTCACTGGGTAAAACCTAGCATCAAAGCTCAAGGGCATCTTTTCCGGTAACTTATTATACAAATATAATATAAATGGATGTAAAGTAAGGATTATGGTTATTACCGTTACGACTATTAAAGGTATAATAAATTTTTTATCCTTATATAGGTTTACATTCTTATTTGGTGAATAGCTCCAGCTGCATGATTCTATGCCATTACTATTTAGTATATTTATAAACTTGTCTTCCTGAATTGGAGATATCCCATAGGTCATATCCTGGGTTTTTAAATAAATTATATGTTCATCTGATGTTACATACATTTTCGCAATGCCTATTTTATCAATAATAGATTTGCCTAAAGCAAAATGATCCTTTCCAAAACCATATAATTTTACTCCTTTGATTTCTCCACTATTTTTAGAATATCCTTGTATGTCCTTAAAATATATCTTTTCCTTTTTCAATCCAAATATACTTTTTATTTGAATATATTCATCAATGATATTGTATTCTAAAGAAGTGTACGTAAATATATAATTAAATTCATATATATTTATGACCACAAAGGCTATTTTAAATAAATTTGAAAGCTCATAAGAATTCACAACGACTACCATTAAGATTATGAATAGATTATATAATATAGTTTCCCCTATTATATAAGGTAACCCCTTACCCTTTATGGGCTTAAAACTTTCCATATTGTCACCTTCCCCATATATCTTATTCTATATGGTTTTTAATTATAGAATAAAGCACCAAAAGGTGCTTTTTTATTAATCTAAGTAATCTTTTAATTTTTTACTTCTACTTGGATGTCTAAGTTTTCTAAGCGCCTTTGCTTCTATCTGTCTTATTCTTTCCCTTGTAACATTAAACTCTTTACCTACTTCTTCAAGAGTTCTAGCTCTGCCATCATCTAGCCCAAATCTAAGTCTTAATACCTTTTCTTCCCTTGGAGTTAATGTATCAAGAACATTTATAAGCTGCTCTTTTAACATAGTAAAGGCTGCTGCTTCTGCTGGAGCTGGTGCATCATCATCTGGTATAAAATCTCCTAAATGGCTATCTTCCTCTTCTCCAATTGGTGTTTCAAGGGATACTGGTTCCTGTGCTATCTTCATTATTTCTCTTACTTTATCTACTGGCATATCCATATGCTTTGCTACTTCCTCTGGTACAGGCTCTCTACCAAGTTCCTGTAGAAGCTGTCTTGAAACTCTTATTAGTTTATTAATGGTTTCTACCATGTGAACTGGTATTCTAATTGTTCTAGCTTGATCTGCTATAGCCCTTGTTATCGCCTGTCTTATCCACCATGTAGCATAGGTACTAAATTTAAATCCTTTCCTATAATCAAACTTTTCTACTGCCTTTATAAGACCTAAATTCCCTTCTTGAATTAAATCTAGAAACAACATTCCTCTTCCTACATATCTTTTAGCAATACTTACTACTAATCTTAAGTTTGCTTCAGCTAACCTTTTTTTAGCTACCTGATCTCCCTGCTCTATTCTTTGTGCTAATTCAATTTCTTCTTCAGAAGATAATAGAGGAACTTTACCGATTTCTTTTAAATACATTCTTACAGGATCATCTATAGCAACTCCTTCAGGGACTGATAAATCTAATTTTTCTTCATGAGTATCCGTATCGTGAGCGTCACCAATAACTTCTATTCCCATAGATTCAAGTACTTCATATACTTTTTCTATCTGTTCAGGAGTTAAGTCAATTTCTTCTAATTCATCCATTATTTCTTTATAGGTGAGATTTCCATTTTTCTTACCTTTTTCAATGAGTTTCTTTACAGATTGCATTTTTGCATTTTTATCTTTCATATTATTGCCTCCTTCCGCCATTACTACATACCACCTAACTGTTTTTGAATATTTATAAGCTCCTGTGCTAGCTTTAATGATTCGTCAATTTTTCCCTCAGATTCATAGTTCTTTATCTTATTCATAATTTCTTTTCTTGTCTCCTCTAACTTAAATTTTTTTATCTCCTTAATGTAATCATCTATTAAAACTTTATAATCACAGTTTTCACTTATTAATTCAGTTTCTACTATATTTACCCATTCTTTTATAGAGTCAGCATCGCCAATATTCATCTCTATTAGCTTTCCTATTTCTTCTTCATCTGCCTCTAAATTATCCAATACTAATTTAAATATTTCTTTATCTTTTTGTGAAATAAAAGTTTCTTCATTTAAAAATTTTAGGGCATAATTTTGTGTTTCTTTTTTATTAATAATTAGCTTTAACAATGTTCTTTCTGCTTTTACATATGCTGGTTCTACATATAATTTATTCCCCAAAATGCTAGGGCTATTCATATCTTTATGATTTTTCCCATGTTTTTGTAAATTATTATTCATAAGGTCATACAATGCCTGCTCGTTAATTCCAGTTTTATCTGATAACTTTCTTACATAAAGATCTTTTTCTACAGGTTTTAGATCCTTAATTATATCCAGCGCAGCTTCAGCATATTTAACAAGATTTTGAGAATTTCTTAAATCTATTCCCTCAGCTGCTTTTTCTATTCTATAGTCTATTAACTGGGTAGAACATTCCATAAGCCTTAGAAAAGCATCTTTACCATGACTTCTAATATATTCATCTGGGTCTTTACCCTCAGGTATAGTAAGTACTCTTACATCAAAACCTTCTTCTTTTAATATATGAAGTCCTCTCAAGGTGGCTTTTTCACCAGCTAAATCTGCATCATAGGAAATTATAACCTTATCTGCATATCTCTTTAGAAGCTTTGCTTGATTAGATGTAAGTGCTGTTCCTAAGGAAGCCACAGCTGAATTTATTCCATATTGGTGTAAAGATATACAATCCATGTAACCTTCAACTATAATAAACATTCCATCAGTATTATTTTTCATGGCAAAATTCAAGCCATAAAGATTTGTTCCTTTTTTAAAGATATTAGTTTCTGGCGAGTTTAAATATTTAGGTTTAGAATTGTCTAACACCCTTCCTCCAAAGCCTATAACCCTTCCCTTATAATCAAAGACAGGAAAAATAATTCTATTCCTAAATCTATCATACAAGGAGCCCTTATTACTTTTTATAATAAGACCTGCTGCCAACATATCCAGTTCAGAATATCCTTTTGATTTTAAAAATCTTAAAAGACCATCCCAACTGTCTACAGCGTAACCAAGACCAAAGTTAGTTATTGTTCTTTCTGTAATCCCTCTGGATGTTAAATAATTCATTGAATTTTTATTTCTTCTTAAATTAGAAAAAAAATATCTAGCTGCTTCTACATTTATCTTATATAACTTTTCATTTGGATTTGCACCATAACTATTTCTATCCTTATATTTTATATCTATATTAACCCTGTCAGCTAATATTTGTATGGCATCACTAAAGGATGCATTTCTGGTTTTCATCACAAAACTTATAACATTCCCAGCTTCACCGCAGCCAAAACATTTATATATTCCCTTATCAGGAGTTACAGTGAAGGATGGAGTTTTTTCATGATGAAAAGGACATAATCCCACATAATATTTACCTGTTCTTTTAAGCCTTACAGTTTCTGAAACTACATCCACAATATTATTTAATTCTTTAACCTTTTGGATGACATCTTCCGATATCAACTAAACATTCCACCTAACTTTTAATATTATTATAAGTTTTAATAATCATTAGTAAAATACTTCTTAATTTTAATTTTTTCTTAACCGAATTTAATATATTCGACAAAAATTTTTATATTCCTTCTAATTTTTAAAATTTTTTATATATATTATATTTAACTATAATATATATTCTTTATAAAATTTAAATATCCTTCAAAATTATAATTTTTTATAGCAAACTATGCAAGTATTATTCTACCCATAAGTCTATGAAATCTATTCTAAATATTATTAATAAATTACAATTTTGGGTACATATATATTTTTTGCGTTTTAATATTCTATCTTTTCTCTTATATTCATAATATAATCACTACCTTTAAGATATTCTATATTTTAATTGAAACTCCTTTTTATTCATTTAATTTTACTTTTAGATATTTTTATAATTATACGTATATTATAAAAGTGTTTTTAATATCATTATACAGAGATAAACAATTAAGGAGTGTTAATATGCCATATGCGGCTGAAACATATAGTATAAATTTATTGTCTGAAGAAAACGTAAAAAAATGCGTTCTTCCTTATTATGGTCTACAAAATTCTCTAGTTACCCAAATAAAATTTAAAAATACAGACAAACAAAGGGCAGTTTATAGAGTAGATTATAATAGCAAAAGTTTTTGTTTAAAAAAAGTATATTTTCCTTTAGACGAACTTCTTTTTGTATATTCTGCAATAGAATGGTTTTACAGACATGGCATAAATGTTCCTAGAATATTACCCACATTGGATAGAAGCAGATATGTTAACTATAAAGATATGCTATTTATCCTAACTCCATGGATTGATGGGGAAAAAGGCAACTATGATATAGAAGAACATGTATTGAACTGTGCAGAAAACTTAGGTAGAATGCATATTTGTTCAAAAAAATTTATTCCTCTCCAAGGGAGTTCCTATAGGACAGGATTTAATGATATATATATATCTTCTGAAAAACATTTTAAACAATTATTGAACTGTTCTAACCTAGCCTTTAAATATAAGGATAAATTTTCAAAAAAGTTTTTACAGCACTTTGATGACAATCAAATTATGTCACAAATTACTTTATCCGTTGCCAGTACCATAAATAGCAATAAACTTAGTAAAGCGTTATGTCATTTAGATTATGTAAATAAAAATATTATATTTGATAATAACAAAAATATTTGGATAATAGATTTTGATAAATGTAAAATGGATTATTGTGTCCATGATCTTTGCTATTTTATGAGAAGACTATTAAAAAGGGATAACACCAATTGGGATTTAAAATTAGCCATAGATTCTATTAATGCCTACGAAAAAATAAATCCTCTAAATTTAGATGAATACAAATATATTTTAGTTTATCTAGGTTTTCCTCAAAAATATTGGAAGATATCAAGGGATTATTATAAAAATATAAAAAAATGTAACAAGGCTTCTTTTTATAAACTGCTTAGTAAAGCCGTGGAGAATGATAAGAATCAGTTAAAATTTATATATTCATTTGGTAAATATATAGAAAATAAATTTAATACAAAATTGTATTAATAAAAAACAACCTGCCCTATATAGAAGGCAGATTGTTTTTTTATATATATTATTTTCTAGGATTCTTTACCTGTGCTTGTGCTGCAGCAAGTCTTGCTACAGGAACCCTGAATGGTGAACAAGAAACATAAGATAATCCTGCATCATGGAAGAATTCAACAGAGGATGGATCTCCACCATGTTCTCCACATATTCCAAGCTTTATGTCAGGTCTTGTTTTCTTTCCAAGTTCACAAGCAATTTTTATAAGCTTTCCTACACCATCTTGATCCAGCTTCTGGAATGGATCAAACTCATATATTTTTTTATCATAGTAATCAACTAAGAATTTACTAGCATCATCTCTTGAAAAACCAAAAGTCATCTGAGTTAAGTCATTAGTTCCAAAGGAAAAGAATTCAGCTTCCTTTGCAATTTCATCTGCTGTAATAGCAGCTCTTGGTATTTCAATCATAGTACCTACTTTATATTTTAAATCTATTCCGGATTTTTCTATTATTTCATCTGCTACACTTACAACTATATCTTTTACAAATTTTAATTCCTTTATTTCTCCTACAAGAGGAATCATTATTTCAGGTACTATATTATATCCTGTTCTTTTCTTAACATCCATAGCAGCTTCAATTATAGCTCTTGTTTGCATTTCAGCAATCTCAGGATAGGAAACAGTAAGTCTGCATCCTCTATGTCCCATCATTGGGTTGAATTCATGTAGTGATTCTACAGTAGCTTTTAAATGTTCAAAACTAATTCCCATATCCTTTGCTAATTCATTTATATCCTCATCCTCTGTTGGTAAGAATTCATGTAGTGGAGGATCTAAAAATCTTATAGTTACTGGTCTATCTTCCATAGCCTCGTATATGCCTATAAAATCTTCCCTTTGCATTGGTAAAATCTTATCTAGTGCCTTTCTTCTCTGTTCTTCTGTTTCAGCTACTATCATTTCTCTTACAGCTGGTATTCTATCCTCATCAAAGAACATGTGCTCAGTTCTGCAAAGGCCTATTCCTTCTGCACCAAATCCAACAGCCTGTTTAGCATCTCTTGGAGTATCTGCATTAGTTCTAACTTTCAGAACTCTTATATCATCTGCCCATTTCATAAATGTGCCAAAATATCCACTTATCTTAGGATCTACAGTTTTAATGGCCTGACCATATACATATCCTGTACTTCCGTCTAAGGATATATAATCGCCTTCATGGTAGACATCTCCATTTGCTTCAAAAGTTTTATTAGCTTCATTTACTTTAATATCTCCACAGCCAGCTACACAACAAGTTCCCATACCTCTTGCTACAACTGCTGCGTGAGAAGTCATTCCTCCTCTTACAGTAAGTATACCCTCAGCTGCTGCCATTCCTTCAATGTCTTCTGGCGATGTCTCTAATCTTACAAGTACAATCTTTTCTCCTAATTCGTGGTGAACTTTTGCTTCTTCAGCTGTAAAATACACCTTACCACAAGCTGCTCCGGGAGAAGCAGGAAGTCCTTTAGCTATTACTTTAGCATTTTTTAGCTCTATAGCATCAAAGTTTGGGTGCAATAATGCATCTAATTGTTTGGGATCTACTTTAAGTATTGCCTCCTCCTTAGTAATAAGGCCTTCATTTACCATATCTACAGATATTTTTAAAGCTGCTTGAGCAGTCCTTTTACCATTTCTTGTCTGTAAAAAATAAAGCTTCCCTTGTTCTATAGTAAACTCCATATCCTGCATGTCTTTATAGTGTTTTTCTAATGTTTCAGCTATCTGCATAAATTCATCATAGCACTGTGGTAAATCTTCCTTTAACTTTGTTATAGGCTGGGGGGTTCTTATACCAGCAACAACATCTTCCCCCTGAGCATTTATTAAATATTCTCCAAATATGTGATTTTCTCCAGTAGCAGGATTTCTAGTAAAAGCAACTCCTGTACCTGAAGTTTCTCCCATGTTTCCAAATACCATGCTTTGAACATTTACTGCAGTTCCCCAGCTTCCTGGTATATCATTTAATCTTCTGTAAACAATAGCCCTTGGGTTATCCCAGGATCTAAATACTGCTGTAATTGCCTCTATTAACTGTTTTGTTGGTTCTTGTGGGAATTCTTCTCCCATTTCTTTTTTATATACTGCTTTATATTTTTTAACAATTTCTTTTAAATCTGATGCTTGAAGGTCTGTATCAAATTTTGCTCCTATAGATTCTTTTACATCATCTAATATATCTTCAAATTGTCTTTTATCTATCCCCATAACAACATCTGAGAACATTTGAATAAATCTTCTATATGAGTCATAAGCAAATCTTTCATTGTTTGTTAATTTTGCCACTGCTACTACTGTATCATCATTTAATCCAAGATTTAATATAGTATCCATCATACCTGGCATTGAAACTCTAGCTCCAGATCTTACTGAAACTAATAATGGATTTTCCACACTGCCAAATTTTTTATTAGATTTTCTTTCTAATTCTTCTAATGCCTTGTATATTTGGTTTATTACCTCTTCAGATAATTTTTTATCATCTTCATAATATTTTGTACAAGCTTCAGTAGTAACCGTAAAGCCTTGTGGAACAGGTATACCTAAAATAGTCATTTCTGCTAAATTAGCTCCTTTTCCTCCAAGTAAATTTCTCATTGACGCATTTCCTTCATTAAAAAGATATACATATTTGCTTTTTTCCATAATAACATCCCCTTTGTTATTTATATTGTGTCTATTGATTATGTAAAGAGTATAAACTCATTACAGCGGCTTAGGATCTTTCTCCCATTTTTACTAATAACTTAGTGATATTTGTTTTTGAAACCTTTCCTATTATTTTAAATGCATCTTTCTTATCATTATCCGTTGCTTTTATTACTACTGGCAAGCTATCTATTTCGTGCTCTATAATTTTTATTGCTGCTTCATAAGCATCTTCTTCCTCATTAACTACAACTATATTAGGCATTCTTGTCATAATAATTCCTACTGGAACCTTATGCATATCTGTTCCACCCATGGCAAACTTTAAAAAGTCTTTTCTAGAAATGGCTCCTACTAAAATGCCATTATTCTCAACAAATAAGGTCCCTACATCATTTAAAAAGAGGTTAACAATGGCATCATAAACAGTGGTAGCCTCATTAACTACCACTGGCTGAGACATAATATCCTTTACTTTTATATTTCTAATATAATCATATATTAAACTATAAGAGGGTTTCTTAGAATATGTGTATCCAACCTTAGGTTTTGCTTCTAGTATGCCTGTCATAGTTAGTATAGCTAAATCAGGTCTAAGTGCTGCTCTAGTAACATTTAATTTTGATGCTAAATGTTCACTAGTTATAGGTTCATGCTCTTTTACTAATTTAATAATTCCTTCTTGTCTCTGTGATAGTTTAATCTTCTTCACCCTCTTTCTCAAAAGACTAATAATTTTCAATTCCTGTTTATTATATCATCATATTAATATATATAGTATAACACTTTTCCTCATTTATGCTTATTTATTTATATTATTCTTCATATATATATTTTTTTCTTTTATATTCTGTATTTAGCTTATTTTTTTTATTTTTGTAACATTGTACAATTTTATGAATGAATTTTAGTATCATATGTGAATACTGAGAAATGCTATAGCCTACATTATAATAAAACAAATTATTTTAAAAACTATGATAATTCTCCTTTATTAAATATTACCAAATTATGAAGTTTTATTCAATATATTTTAATAATAACAACCTAAAAGTCAGCAGATTTTATCTGCTGACTATATATGCTTAATATTATTCCTTGTCTTTGTCATCTTCATCTTCAAAATTTACTGTATAGGTAAATGTGTTGTTTTCTTTACTATTAACATTGTTATTTGATGAAAACTTTTCCTTCATTGAAGATGTTTTAGTTTGAACCTTTCCTTTAACATCATCCATTGTAGTTTTAATTATCTTATTTATTACTTCAACTGTTCCATCATCTTTAGTAATTTCTACTGTAACTTGAGTTAATGCTGCAGCAAATAGTGCAATAGTTATGATTGGGGATGCAAACAATCCAACTGCTGTTACTGCAACCCCTGCATTTACAGGTATATCTGCAATAACTTTATCTTCTTTCTTTATTTTTATTCTAGTTATATTCCCTTTTTTTATTAAATCCTTTATCCAAGCTATAAATTCTTCCTTTGTGGTATATAACTCATCCTTAGATGATTTTTTATTTTTCTCAATATATATCAGTGCATCTACCACATTTCCATCAGAAACTTCCAAAGCTTCCTTTGCTTCTGCATAACTAACCTTTGTTCTTTCCCTTATAACATCGATTTTTTCTAAAGTTATTTCACTCATTTTCTCCACTCCCTTTAATAAAATTAAGTGTTTCTAAGCTTTTAGGTTTTTTAAAATAATTTTGCGAAATTATGGCGCTTAATACTTTATAAATTTCCCCTTTTATGCCCTTAGGTATAGTAACCCTATAGCTTTTTTCTAAAGGCAATTTATTTAAATATTTTAGTATATTATAAGCAGCATTACTTATATGCATACCATTTATGTTTTCACAATTTTCACAAACTCCTCCTAGATACTGTAAATTCATATAATTTGATGAATTTATTTTATTTCTACATATACAGCACCTATCTAAGTTTAATCCATATCCAGTAGCCTTCAGCACTTTCAATTCAAAAATTCTAGCTAGTGTCTCCAAATCTCCTACTTTATTTTTCATAAAGTAGAAGGCAGCTACTAAATCTTTAAATATCTCTCTAGCATTTTCTTCTTCTGTCATAGAAATATCTATCAATTCACAGAAATAAGATGCATAGGTTATGGTTTCTAAATCTCCTAATAGGCTTTGAAAAGAGTCTATTATTTCTCCTTCATTTAAGGTATACATTCCCTTTCCTTTATATATTGTATAATTACCATAGCAAAAGGATAATGTATTTGAAAAAAGTTTACTTCTATTCCTTTTAGCGCCCTTGGCTATGACGGAGATTTTGCCTAATTTTTCACTAAAAAGCCATATTATTTTATCAGATTCTTTATAATCCTGAGATTTTATTACTACTGCTCTAGTATTAAAAATGGACAGAAAATCATCTCCTAACTTAGCACAAGAATAATACTATTTATATCCTAATTCCTTTAATAGAGAATTGCTATCTCTCCAATCCTTTTTTACTTTAACCCAAATCTTCAAATTTACCTTGCAGCCTAAAAACTTTTCTATATCTTCCCTAGCATATTGAGATATTTTCTTAAGCATAGTTCCATTTTTCCCTATTATTATTCCTTTATGAGAATCCTTTTCACATAACATATCTGCATTTATCTCATAGATACCATTTTCTTTTTTCTTCATAGTTATTATATCCACAGCTATACCATGAGGGACTTCCTCACTTAATAATCTTAAAGCTTTTTCCCTTATTATTTCTGCCACAATAAATCTTTCATTTTGATCTGTTATCATATCCTCTGGATAATATTTAGGGCCCTCAGGCATATAATTTTTCATAAGTTCTATTAAAGTATCTACATTTTTACCATTCATAGCTGAAATAGGAATACATTCTTTAAAATCAATCTTGGAAGCATAATTTTTTAATGTTTCCGCTACTTTTTCAGCAGTATTTTCATCTATTTTATTTACTACTAAAAACACTGGTACTTTTGCATCTTTTAGTTGATCTAATATGTACATATCCCCTTTCCCGAGATTTTCTTCTGGAGTAGTTAGAAATAGCACTAAATCTACTTCTTTGAAGGCATCCTCTGCGGACTTTACCATATATTCTCCCAATTTGTGTCTAGGTTTATGTATTCCCGGTGTATCTACAAATACAATCTGATAATCTTCTCCTGTTAAAATAGTTTGTATATTATTCCTTGTGGTTTGAGGTTTACTGGATACTATGGATAGCTTCTCCTCCATTATTGTATTTAATAATGTAGATTTCCCTACATTTGGTCTTCCAATTATTGTTACAAATCCTGATTTAAACATATATCCTCCTTATTTTTGCAGATCCTTCTTTGTAAAAGCTCCTGGAAGTATTTCTTCAAGTGTTTTTACTACATACTTATTTTCATTTTTCCCAATTATGATTTCTATATTCTGAAGGGCAAATTCACTTATTACCTGTCTACAAATTCCACATGGAAAAGTTAATTCATCTTCACTGCCTACTATAGCAATTGCTCTTATTTCCTTTTCCCCTTCAGATACAGCTTTAAATATAGCCGTTCTTTCTGCACAGTTAGTAGCACCGTAGGATGCATTTTCAATATTACAGCCTGTGTATACCTTATTATTTCCTGTGAGAATTGCTGCACCAACCTTGAATTTGGAATATGGCACATAAGCCTTTTCCCTTGCTTCTAATGCTTTTTTTATTAACTCTTCATAGTTTATATTTCCCATTAATAAACACTTCCTTTCAAGATAGGTTAACTATATCTTGTAAATAAAATTATAGCATTAATTTCATGCTTTTCAATATAATATATACTAAACTGACAATACAATTTTATTCTATACAAAAACTTTGAATAATAATATGGTAAGCAGTGTTCCAAATACGGCTCCTGCTACTACCTCCATAATGGAATGAACCTCTGAATCCACCCTGCTCTGCGCCACTATAACAGCTAAAAAATAACTCAATGTTACCGGAATGGTTTCCTCAGTTAGAAGTGCTATAATAGTGGCAATAGAAAAAGCTAGTGCGCTGTGTCCACTAGGCATACCTCCCTTTAATGGAGTGCCTTCTCCATATATTGCTTTTACTATTAGTGTAGCTATACATACTATAAATAGTATTAAAAAAATCATATATGGATCAGAATTCTTTATTTTATTTATAACCGTAAAATTGATTTCCTCTAGCCTTTTCCAAAATACGATATATCCTACAGCTATCGCATTTATTGCTGTAACCAGCACTGCAGCTGCTGCCACATTCTTTGCAATTTTAGCTAATGGATGATAATAATTAGTAGTAATATCAATGGTGCACTCTATTGCTGTATTAATAAGTTCTGCAGTGATTACCATGGTAATAGTAATCAGTAATATTAATAGCTCCATTTTGCTTATATCATAAAAGAAACAAGCAGTAAGAACTAAAAGAGCTGCAATCATATGTATCCTCATATTTCTTTGAGTTCTTACTGCATATAACATTCCTTCTATGGCATAATTAAAACTATCCAATAACTTCTTCATTTTCATAGAAACACCTACTTTTGAGTAAATAGAATAGCCATTGCTCATACAATAATTATTGCCATTTATCAATACTAGCTTTCTCTTCCTATTTGAAATTTATTTAATATTTCCTCTTCTCTTTTTCTCATAATATTTTTTTCTTCTTCCTGCATATGATCATAACCTAGAAGATGTAATACAGAATGAACTGTTAGGTAGCAGGCTTCTCTTAAAAAAGAATGACCATATTCTTTGCTTTGTTCCTCTGCTTTTTCTAGAGATAATACTATATCACCTAAAACCAATTTATCATCATCTAAATCCTCAGGTCTAAATTCATATCCTACATAAATTTCCTTATAGACCTTTCCTTCAGGGTAATCCAGCATAGGGAAGGATAATACATCTGTAACTTTATCTATATCTCTATTCTCTCTATTAATATCTTTAATGGTATCATTATCTACAAATATCACACTTACTTCATAATCCATTTCTACCTTTTCATCTTTAAGAGCATAATCTATTATTTTTTCTATGGTATCTTCTAATTTCTTCATTACTTCAATCTTACTTTGCCTATTATCTATATATATCATTTTTTATTGTCATTCCCTTCACTTTTATTCACCCATTTATCTGCTGGATACTCAATTCTCTGATGATATATACCCATAAGTACCTTAATAAAACATTGTCTTATTTTATCTAAATCCTTTAAAGTTAAATCACAATTATCTAATTGACCTTCATTTAATCTATCCTTAATTATATTATTTACCATTTCCTCTATTTTGCCTTTAGTAGGCTCATTTATTGATCTAACTGCTGCCTCTACGCCATCTGCCAGCATTATTATAGCAGCCTCTTTTGTCTCTGGTTTAGGTCCTGGATATCTGAAATTTTCTTCATTTATTTCTTCTGGATTATCACTTGAATTTTTCATAGTTATATAAAAATATTTAACCAAAGTAGTACCATGATGCTGTTCAATTATATCCCGAATGGATTTGGGAATCTTATGTTCTTTAGCTAACTCTACACCGTCCTTAACATGGGAAGTTATTATAAGAGTACTTAAGTTAGGATTTATTTTACTATGAGGATTATCATTTCCCAATTGATTCTCCTTAAAAAAGTATGGTCTTTTTATTTTTCCCACATCGTGATAATAAGAAGCTACTCTAGCCAGAACAGTATTGCCTCCTACCGCTTCTGCAGCTACCTCTGCTAAATTTCCAACTAATACACTATGATGGTAGGTTCCAGGCGCTTCCATTAATAATCTTTTTAACAAAGCATTATTAGGATTTGAAAGTTCTAATAATTTTATTGTAGTAACTATATCAAATGTACTTTCAAAGAAAGGCAAAAATCCTATGGTTAATACTCCAGACAGCAAACTGCCCATAAAAGCAAAGGATGCCTTTCTTGCTACCTCTATAGTATTATTGCTTAATAAAAAGCCTGCTGAGAAAGTTAATATTGCATTTATTACCGCTATGCTTAAAGCTGAATATAAAATATCGTTTCTCTGCTGCATCCTTTTTAATATTATAGACCCAATTATAGCATTTATTATAGCCAATAATGTTATCTCTACATTAAATTCTACTGCACAGCTAATTAGAATGCAATTTAAGCCATTTACGAATAAGGACAGCCTACTATCTATAAGAATAGTAAAAAGCATAGGTACGCAAGCCAGAGGTATTAAAAAAGGCACTATACTCAATACCCTGGAGAGCAATACCGTAATACAGGTTAATATATTAATCAATATCATCTTACTTATATCATCAAATATATCCCTATTATATTTTCTTATATAGAACCACTGCAGCCCTAATACAAGAAATATCAGTATGCTTAAACTTATATAAATATACCATTCAAACCTATCCTTTGAATTTAAAAGGCCTAACTTTTCTAATATTTCTATTTGTGACTTTGTTACTGGTTCCCCTTCCTTTACTATGGTTTGATCCTTTTTTATAACCACTGGAGCCTTCTTTTTAGCCTCATTTTGAATATCCCCAGTTTTTTCTTTATCATAAAAGAAATTAGGCCTTATTTGGCTATATCCTATATTAATAGCCAAATCCTTCAAAACCTTTTTTGGAAGCTTTGAGCTATTTACCCTTAGTGATATGAATTCCTGGGCTTTTTTTATATCTTCCCCATTTTTATTTTCACTGTTATCATTTATATTGATATTGTCATATAGTTGTGACATAGTTTCATCTAAAAAATCATTTAATATTTTTAAATCATCTTTTGTGGAATTTAATAAAATTAAACAATCTTCATCAGACAAACTTATTTTTGATTCCGCTTTTAATTTATTTACCTTTTCTTTTGCATCTAAATTTGAATCCTTCAGTTCATATGTCTTGAGAAATAAACTATTTATATTATCTATTACATTAGTTTTCACCTCGGGATCTTTATTATATTGCAATGGTACAGACTGAATAGCCTGCTGTATTCTTGCTTTAGTGGCTACATCATCCACTACTTCACGAGGAGCCTTAATATCAACCTTTGCTATATCTCCTTCTTTTAAATTAAACTTCTGTGTCACTAAAGAAGTAATCAACACACAGTAAATAAATATAAATGTTAAGAAAAATAAAAAAACCTTCTTTATGTTATTACTTTTAGATGTTTTTTCTAAGGTAACTTTACTCATAAATATATCATCCCTTTAATAACTATACTTTAACTTTGGTTTATTTTTTCGGTTAGAGCTATATTCTCTTCTGCAACCACCAAAACTCTCACTCTAATACCTTCATCCTGTTGTTCATGCTCTACTATCTTGTCTATTACCTGTATATTTTTATCAAAATTCAAAGTAATTTTATCTATCAATTCTTTAGATGTATTTTCTATAATCTTGTTCTTATCTAAGTTATAGGATTTTTCATTTATTTCATAATAGTTCTCAAATACTATTGGTCCTTTATTATTTTCTATTTTATCATATTTTGTAAATTTATTCACAGATTTTTTTATATATACTTTCTTTTTCCCTACTTTAATATATATATTCTCCAGTTTATTTCCTGTTCTCTCCCTTTTTACTTCTGTGGTTTTTACATTTTTAACCTCTTCATAAAAAGTTCTTGCTATAACATATCCATTGGCGTGAACTTCATATATATTTCCTTCCCTTCCTTGCTCCCCTTTTACTAATACATCCCCCTTTTTTACCAGGTCCCCTTTTTTTACCACAGCAGTGCCGGCAGTGGTATATACTCTAACAATTTGTCCATCTGCTTTAGCAATTAAATTGCAGGGATCTTCATCTTGTACAATATTGGGAGGTGTTTGTCTTTCTGATGCAGTAACTTTAAGTATTGATCCTTCTACCCTTATCCTTATCCACATTATACTTTCATTATTTTCCATTATCTTTTCTTCTATAGAAAGCACATTTAAATTCTTCTTCGGAATTCCCTCTTTAACTCCATAGGATAACAACTGCCTTCTAATTTCATAAGGAGTTAAATTTTTATCTGTTTCTATATCTATTCTCCATATAAAAGTGGAAAGATAGTAAATTATAAATGCAAAAATAGCTATGCCAAATAGTAAAGCCCTTCTTTTCCTTGCCTTTAGCAAGAAAAAAGCTGCTCCCTTTCTATTTGTTATCTTTACTTTTGTATCTGTTTTTTTTGCGATTCCCTCTATCTTTTCATAATCCTTCAGCCTTATATCCATGACAAAGGTCGTTAAGTCTTTTTTCTTTATATTCTTTACATCAATGTTATTTTTCCAAAGCAAATTAATAAATTTTTCAGGCATAAAAGATTGTATTTCCATGGTAATAGTACTTTTTTTATATTTATTCAAACTTATTTTACTCATTTCCTTCATACACCACCGATTTAAATTTTCCTTTTAAGGTTATAGTGCTCCCACCTAAAAAAAGTATCTCAAAATTATTTCCATATACGGAAACCAATCCTATCCTGGAATTTATTTTAACCTGCCTTTCATCAAAAATAACTATGCCCTTATGATTTTCAATAATTATCTCACTATCCCCAGTAACCACTATTTTAGGTAAATCCAATACCAAATCTCTAGGTAAGTCTAGCTTTTCTACTAGATTATTTTTAGCTTTATCTAATTTATCCTCCAAAATTACACCTTCAAAAAGTACTTTCATACTAATTTATGAATTTTAGATAAAATAAATGACATAGTAAAATATAAAATATGTATAACTAAAAAAGACTGAGTTTCCTCAGTCCTTTATTTATTAATTATCATCAATTATTCAAATTTTGTTTTACAATTTGGCTTACAAGTTTTCCATCTGCTCTACCCTTTAACTTAGGTACAACAACAGCCATAACTTTTCCCATATCCTTTATGCTATTAGCTCCCACTTCATTAATTGCCTGATGAACAAATTCTGTAATTTCTTCTTCTGTTAATTGCTGAGGAAGGTAACTTAACAAGATTTCTATTTCCGCTTGAGCCTTCTCAACTAAATCCTGTCTGTTTCCTTTTTCGAATTCAAGCATAGCTTCACGTCTTTGCTTGACTTCCTTAGCTAAAACTTCAATGATTTCTTCATCATCAAGTTTTCTTCCATCAGTTTTTTCTACTAGGAGTATTGCTGCTCTAGCCATACTTATAGTATTTGCTCTTAGTTTTTCTCCTGCCTTTAAAGCTTGCTTCCAATCTTCCTGCAGTCTTTCTTTAAGGGCCATATATTAGTACCTTCTTTCAAAAAATTCTCTTTATTTGAATTTTCTCTTTCTTGCAGCTTCAGATTTTTTCTTTCTTTTTACGCTTGGTTTTTCATAGTGTTCTCTTTTTCTTACTTCAGAAAGAACACCAGCTCTAGCGCATTTTTTCTTAAATCTTCTTAATGCGTTTTCTAATGATTCATTTTCTCCAACTTTTATTTCTGACATTGATCTCCCTCCCTCCGCTAGCTCAGTTTAACTAAATAAATTAAACAGGCAATGTGGGTTACATAGCACATAGTTTATTATATAATGCTTCAACAGATGCTGTCAACAATTTCATT
>ENA-UOOE01000640-UOOE01000640.1-fermentation-metagenome-genome-assembly--contig:-NODE-640-length-33118-cov-3.882709_pt1 | contig 33118 bp, 35 predicted proteins | sample MGYA00245776_ERZ724021 | MGnify/ENA primary metagenome ERZ724021 (study PRJEB28704, sample SAMN03018321) | fermentation metagenome | biome: anthropogenic terrestrial biome; feature: soil; material... | reverse complement strand
ACGAATCAGCTGCACTACCAGCTGTGCTACAGGAGCAAACTTACATTATATATTTTACCATAATAAAACATAATGTTCAAATTCTATAATTCATTGCAAAACAAAAAAAAAGGTGAAAGCACCTCTTTTTTATATCTTTACTCCTGATGTACTATATCCAATCTTCCAAACTTACTAAATTGTCCTAACCAAGCAAGTTTTACGGTTCCCGTAGGACCGTTTCTTTGTTTTGCTATTATACATTCTGCCACATTTTTATCTTCTGTTTCTTTATTATAATATTCATCTCTATATAAAAACATAACTAAGTCGGCATCCTGTTCTATAGAACCTGATTCTCTTAAATCAGAAAGCATAGGCCTATGGTCTGTTCTTTGTTCTGGTGCTCTAGACAGCTGTGATAGAGCAATTACTGGGCACTCCATTTCTTTTGCAAGGGCTTTAATAGAACGAGAAATCTCTGATACTTCTTGTTGTCTGCTCTCAGATCCTCTACTGCCTGACATAAGCTGAAGATAGTCAACAATTATCATATCTATACCATTTTCTATCTTTAACCTTCTGCACTTAGATCGCATTTCCATAACAGAAATACCAGCGGTATCATCTATAAATATCTTTGCTGAGGACAATGGTCCTGAAGCTTTAGCAATATTCTCCCAATCCCTGTCTTCTAAATTTCCAGTTCTTAACTTAAGCATATCTACATTGGCTTCTGAACATAAAAGTTTATATGCCAGCTGTTCCTTTGACATTTCTAGAGAAAATATAGCTATGCTCTTACCACATCTTAATGCCGCATATTGTGCTAAATTTAATGCAAAAGTTGTTTTTCCCATAGAAGGTCTTGCCGCTACAAGTATCATGTCTCCCTTTTGAAATCCCGATGTTTTAGCATCTAACTCTGGAAAACCAGAGGGTATACCTGTAACCCCTCCTTTATTATTAAAGATTTTCTCTATCTCAATGAAGCCTCTTTCTAATACAGTGCTCATTGCCTCAAAATCACTAGTATTTCTATTACTTCCTATATTAAATATTTTTTTCTCTGCTAAATCTACAATAGCTTCAACATCATCCTGCTTATTATAACTATTTTCTATTATATCTGTTGAAGCTCTTATAAGTTTTCTTAATGTAGCTTTATCTTTAACTATTTTTATATAGGACTGCAAATTTGCTGTGGAAATCACGGTGCTGCAAACCTGGCTTATATATGTGATTCCTCCTGCACTTTCTAACTTTTCTTTTGATTGGAGATTTTCAGTAACAGTTACCAAATCCACTGCTATATCCTTCTGATATAAATCTAATATAGCATTAAATATTATTTGATGTGCATCCTTATAAAAGTCTTCCTTATTAAGCACCTCTAAAGCTTGTGCTATAGAAGATTTATCAATCATCATAGATCCAAGTACACATTGTTCCGCTTCTATATTATGAGGCATACTTTTTAACGGTGCATCCATACTCATCTCTCCTTAGTAGTAAGTATAACTTATTTCTAAAATACTATTTTTATTAATTCCTCTATATTTTCTACTGATTTTACTTGTATATCCTTAAGTCCTGTTGGAACTTCTTTTAAGTTATCCTTAGGTACTAATACAAATTTCATACCTTTTCTTCTTGCACCATATATTTTTTCAAAAATACCTCCTACTGGCTTAATTTTACCCCTTAAAGATATCTCTCCAGTAATAGCTATATCTTGTCTAATAGGCTTGTTTAAAAGCGCACTTATTATACATACAGTAATTGCAGCTCCTGCTGAAGGGCCATCTATTCGTCCTCCCCCAATTACATTTACATGTATATCATAATCGCTTATATCCTTATCAGTAAGTTTTCTTATAACTGATGCTGCATTAAACACAGAATCCTTAGCCATAGTTCCTGCAGTATCATTAAATCTTACTTTACCATGTCCCTTTTCTTTTGCTTCAAAAACAGAAGCCTCTATTTCTATAGTAGATCCAATATATCCGCTAACTCCTAATCCATAAATATGACCTACTTCATATTTATTTTCGTTATTTATCTCTTCATAAGGAATTAGCCTGTTTATACCTATAACTTCTTTTAAATCTTCTAACTCTATTTTTACTTTATCACCAGTTGCATCAAGATTATTATTATAGAGTACATATCCATATACATCTGCCAGCATATTCACTGCTTTTCTTCCTTCCATAGTATACATGCTTATCATTTCTGCTATTCCACACGCTAAATCTATATTTAACTTTTCAGCTGCATTTATTACTATAGATTGTATATCTTTAGGTGTTAAAGGCTGAAAATATACTTCTGTACATCTAGATCTTAATGCCGGATTTATATCTTGAGGTTCTCTGGTCGTGGCTCCTATAAGTATAAAATCTGCAGGGGCTCCATTTTCAAAAAGATATTTTATATATTTGGGTGTATTTTCATCATCTGGATCATAATAAGAAGACGAGAATTCCACTCTTTTGTCTTCTAATACTTTTAATAGCTTATTTTGTAAAATTGGATCTAATTCGCCTATTTCATCTATAAACAGTACCCCTCCATGGGCTTCTGTGACCAAACCTGGCTTAGGTTCAGGTACCCCAACCTCGGCTAAATCTCTTTTACTTCCTTGATATATAGGATCATGCACAGATCCTAATAAAGGATTAGTTATTTCTCTTGGATCCCATCTTAGAGTTGTTCCATCTACTTCAATAAATTTAGCATCCTTATCAAAAGGAGTATTTTTTAACTTCTTAGCCTCTTCTAGTGCAAGCCTAGCTGCAGTTGTCTTTCCTACTCCTGGCGGTCCATATAGTATAATATGTTGAGGATATGGAGAAACTAATTTTGAAAGCAATGATTTTATTGCTGTCTCCTGACCAACAATTTCAGAAAAAGACTCAGGTCTTAATAGGCTTTGTACATTTTTACTAAGTTTTTTAGAATCTAGCAACTCTAGCTCAGCATATTTATTAAGTGTCTTCCTATTTTCAGGGCCCCTTTGTTTTTTTATTATACCTAGCCTTATTTCATCCATATATTTATTCTGTTTTTCGATTAAATTTTTTTCCACTTGCTTTTCTATATTATTTTGAACATATTTTTTTGCTAAACCTTCTGATATCCATTTATGAGTATCTTCCAAAGCCTCAAAAACATTTTTTTCATCGGGAATTATTTCTATTCCCTTACCATCGCTTATTATTTTATTTAATGCATATAACCTTCTATATTCATCATTGCTGTCTATATAATCTTGAAGTTTAAATTTTATAACTCTTGCTCTTATAGTTTTTTCATCTAATACTTTTTTTACAATTTCAAATAGTACATTTAATTGCATATCTAAAGGTAAAATATTAGATGAATCTTTATCAAAATCATTAATAAATTGTGATTTCACAATTATCCTCCTTATTGTTCTTCAACAACAACCTTAATTTTTGTAGAAATCTCTGGGTATACCTTAACCTCTACTTCATAAGTGCCTAATTGTCTTATTACATCTACCACTATCTTCTTTTTATCTATATCTATATTAAAATTCTTCTTTAAAGCTTCCGATATATCCTTACCTGTAATGGATCCAAATAATCTTCCATTTTCTCCTGATTTAACTTTTAATCTTATTTCTTTTCCTTTTATATCATTAGCTATCCTTTGTGCTTCTTCAATTTCTGCAAGTTTCTGTCTTCTCTCTGCTTCTTTTTTATTATTTAAAATATGCATATTTGCTTCGTTAGCTTCTATAGCTAGCTTTCTTGGAAATAAAAAATTCCTTGCATATCCATCAGATGAATTCACCACATCCCCCTTTTTACCTACACTTTTTACATCTGCTAATAAAATTACTTTCATTTCTCTTCACCTTCCATTAAGTATTTATCTATAGCATTTTCTAACTTTTCAACTGCTTCCTCAATTGAAACAGATTTAAGCTTAGCTCCAGCCATAGTCATGTGTCCTCCACCACCTAAAGATTCTAGTAGTACCTGTACATTTATATCACCTAAGGATCTGCCACTTATTAAAACTTCATCTCCTATTTTAACAAATACAAATGAGGAATGAATGCCTGTAATATTTAATAGCTCATCCGCTGCCTGTGCGGCTAATACAGAATCTTCTATTGTTGGCGGACATATAGCTATAGCTATTCCATTTGATACCTTAGCTGATTTTAATATTTCATATCTTTTTAGATAGGTATCCAAATCATCTGAAAATAATTTCTTAACATCTAAGGTATCTGCTCCTAATCTTCTTAAAAATGAAGCAGCTTCAAAAGTTCTAACACCTGTTTTAAAATAAAAATTCTTTGTATCAACACATATTCCTGCAAGTAATGCCTCTGCTTCAATACTCTTTAATTTAGGCTTCTCTACCATATATTGTATCATTTCTGTAACCAGCTCTGATGTTGATGAAGCATAGGGCTCTATATAACTTAAAAGCGCTCCTTCTATTGAATCAGTAGATTTTCTATGATGATCTATTATTACTAGCTTTTTTACCTTTTCAACTACCTTCATATTGTCTACATATCCTTTGCTATGAACATCTACTAATATTAAAATGCTATCTTCATCTATATTGTCTAATGCTTTAAAGCTATCTATAAAAGTATTGCCATATTCCTTTTCTGATTTAAGTCTTTCCATCATAGGTTTAATGCTATTATTTATTCCATCTAATATAATATAACATTCTTTATTTAAAAGTTTAACAGTGCTATATATTCCAACAGCAGATCCTAAACAATCTATATCTGCATTTACATGTCCCATTATAAATACCTTATTGCTTTCATTAATTAAATCCACTAATGCATGAGCTATAACCCTTGCTCTTACCTTAGTCTTTTTTTCAACTTCCTTTGTCTTTCCTCCATAAAAAGCTAGCCTTTCTCCACTTTTTACTACTGCCTGATCTCCTCCTCTGCCTAAAGCTAATTCTTTAGCAGATGCTGCATAACTTTGGTTTTCTAATGGGGTATTTCCTCCCCTTCCTATACCTATGCTTAATGTTACAGTAAGCTTGTTTCCCATGTTTATTTCTCTTACAGAATCCAATATATCAAATTTTTTTTCCATTTCCTTTTGTATATACTTATCTTGTATAGAAAGTATATACTTACTAGATCCATATTTTTTTAACATGGCATTTAAACTTTGAGCATAACTATTTATATTTCTTTCAATTTCCGCAATAATTAAAGGTTTTTTATCCTCTTCTGTAGTTTTTATAACATCATCTAAATTATCTACTTCTATAAGCATTACGGTTTCTTTATTTTCATCTATACTTTTTACTACATTATACATGTCAGTTATATCACACAAATAAACCAATATTATTTTATCTTTAGTTCCTTTTCCTTTATCAGTTTCAATTATATTAGTATATATATCATAATAATTATTCATTATATGTGCACATTTAATATGACTCTTTCTACCATCTAATACTTGCTTTAAATTAAACTCATTAATAACTTCAGTAATATTCTTCTCTAATACATCTTTACCCTCAATTGTTAATGAAAAGTTTTGGTTATACCATAATATATTACCATTCTCCCCTACAATGATCATAGGTAGAGGTAATTTTAATAATGTATTTCTTGTAGCATCATCCATTTTAGCTGAAAAATTCTCAATGAACTTTTTCCATTCTGTTTTTCTTGTTTTATTATTTTTTATATTGTATATAACCAATATTGAATAAAGGGATATTGCTAATATTCCTAATTCAGTATTGTAATACATAAGGGTTAATATAAGAACTGCTATTATTAACATATATCTCTTATTAGATGTAGTAAAATAATTATATTTATTATCCATAACAAGCCCTCGCTATTTTGCTCCTAATTTTCTATTTGGATCTAATTTTCTAAAATCAAGTATTACATCTGCTAACCCAAGCATAAAATATATCATTGCTAATGGAGAGAATAAAGTGAAAAGTATTATAAGCACTATAAAACCTTTACCTAAGTTAAATTTGTTTCTTAAATAATAAACTGCCACTGATAAGCCATTAATTAAAAAAGCATATTGTAATAATAATTCAGATGAACTTAATATATATTCTCCACCTTTTATATTCTGCCTTACAAGCAATACGCCTAAAAGCAAAAACATTGCTAAAATAGTGGCTACTTTTACATTTATATATATCTCTGTAAATTTAGGTATTCCTTTTATATTATAACCCAATTTTCTAAGTATAAGCCTTGTAATAATATAAGTTAAATATGCAAATATAATTGAAGATACAATTAAAATAGCTGGCGTTAATTTTAATATAAAATCTGCATTCATCATCTTTAAAGAATCTAAAAGTGGTTTTAGCTGTTCTTGACTTACCCCGACTTTTTTATAAAAACTTATTGCCATATTAAAAGACTCATTAATTGCTTTTACCATTTCTTCAACAAATGCATTTATATTGCTTCCCGTTATTAATTTTATATATACAAAAATGTCTATTGTAGTGCCAATAAAAAATGCTGATGATAAAAGTACTAACGTGGTTGAAATTTTTTTATCATTTTTTATACAATAACCCAAACTCATTCCAGCAAGTCCAAACATAATAGCCGATGTTAACCCCGAAAGAGGATTATATGTCATTCCTACCAAAATTCCACTTACCACTATAGAGATAATTGTAACTTTTGCATTGTGCCTTAAATATAGCACAGTAACAGGTATGGGAAGTATGAACTTTCCTAAGATAGAAAATATGGGCAAGTAAATGCTCATTAAAGCTAAAATTACAATTAAAGTTGTGATAATACCTGCCTCTACTATGCTTTTTGTATTATAAACTCTATTATTCATATTTTCCTCCATCATTGTCTTTCTTTAAGATGAGCATAAAGTCTACTTAAGTCTTTCCCTTCTTTTTCTATTTCATCATCTTCAACAATACCCATCTTTAATTTTTTCTTTATGTTTTCATCTACTGCAGTGTATGAATACCCTAATCTCTCCGCTAATATATACAAAACAATTATTGCCCCGGAAATACAATCGAGTATAGCCCCTTGAGCTATATTACTCCCTCTGGTTAATAGTTTAAAAAAATCTCCTATTATACATAAAAGTTCTGCCTTAAGTTCCTCTATTACCTGTATATTCCTCATTATATTAAACCCATCCTTTTTCATGGAAACCTCCCCTTTTAAGCCATATATATATTTATAATATTATCACCTATCCATTTCTTATAATATCCATTTTATTTTGTATATACCTTAATTATATGTTTACTATCAATATTTTACAATATAAAATTAAAAGGGTCTATTCTATTACGCTAATTAAAATAGGCCCCCTAAATCCAAGAACTCTGTTTATAAAAAAAAGGAAATGCGTAACATTCCCTCTTATGTTTATATGAAATTAATTATTCTGTTGTAAATGGTAATAATGCTATATTTCTTGCTCTCTTTATAGCATCAGTTAATTCTCTTTGATGCTTAGCACAGTTTCCAGAAATTCTTCTAGGAAGAATCTTTCCTCTTTCTGTTATATATTTTCTTAATTTATTTATATCTTTATAATCAATACATTCTGATTTATCTACACAGAAAGAACAAACCTTCTTCTTTGCTCTTCTCATTCTTGCTCCGCCTTTTCTTGCACCAGCGTCTCTTCCAGTTTCTCTACTCATTTCATTCCCTCCTTACACTTAAAATGGAATCTCTCCATCATCTACTGGTGTGATATCATCACCATAAGATCCACTATCAAACCCTGATGATGGATTAGATTTAAATCCTTCATTTTGAGATTCACCGGGTTGCTTATTTCCCCATTCTAGGAATTGAACTTCGTCCGCAACTACCTCAGTGACATATCGTCTTATTCCATCTTTTCCTTCATAATTTCTTGTTTGAATTCTACCACTAACTCCAATAAGCTTTCCTTTACTCATGTAGTTTGCCGTAGACTCGGCTTGTTTTCCCCATACTACTACAGGGATAAAATCAGCCTCTCTTGTACCGTCTTTAGAAAATCTTCTATCTACGGCCAATGTAAAGGTGGTAACAGCTGTCCCAGCACCAGGAGTAAATTTAAGTTCTGGGTCCTTGGTTAATCTACCAATTATAACAACCTTATTCATTAAAACACCACCTATTTTTCATCTTTAACAATGATATGTCTGATAACTGAATCATTGATTCTAAATAATCTGTCTAATTCCTTTGGCAATTGTGGTTCAGCAGAAAAGTTCACTAATGTATAGTAACCTTCATTAACTTTTTCTATTTCATAAGCAAGCTTTCTCTTGCCCCATAAATCAACGTTTTCTACTACTCCACCAGCATTTTCAATAACACCCTTAAATTTATCAACAGCAGCATTAACAGCTTCCTCGTCTAATGATGGATGTAGTATAAATATTGTTTCATATTTTCTCATTAGAATTCACCTCCTCCCCTTGGACTAACGGCTGTGGTTTCCACAGCAGGGACTATGAAACATTTTATCACTAAAGAAAATAAAAAGCAATATGTTTTTATTTATTGTTTTCTAATTCTTCACCAGTTTTGATTACTTTTTTCATATCTTTTTCGAATTTACTTCTTTCAAGCATTATGATTCTACTACATCCGCAGCATTTTATTTTAATATCTGCTCCCATTCTTATTATTTTCCATTCTTTACTTCCACAAGGGTGGGCCTTTTTCATTTCAACTATATCTCCAATATTAAAAACTTTAGCCATACTATTCCTCCTTTGATATTCTTATCATTGGGTATGCTCTTCTTATATTTTCTTTATCAAGCTCATCTTTTATTTTTTTTCTTAGTTCTATTTCTACATCCCATTGTGTCATAGGTTTAGCCTTTCCAACTATTCTAATTGTAGTACCTGTTTCTTTGAGCTGAGTTATCCCCAAAACATCAGGCCCATCAACTACGTTTTTATTTTCCTTTTTAAACTTCTCACAGGTTTCCTTTATTACTAAAATTGCCTTATCTGCATTTTCATCATTAGCTATATCTATGTCCACTAATATTCTAATGTTACCCCTGGAATGATTTGTAACCTCCCTAATAGAACCATTAGGAATTATATATAGATCTCCATTGAAATCTCTTATTCTTGTAATCCTCAGTTCTATACTTTCGACAATTCCACCTTTATCTTGTATGGTTACATAATCTCCCACAGCATATTGATCCTCAAATAATATAAAAAATCCATTTATTATATCCTTTACAAGGTTTTGTGCCCCAAACCCTATAGCTACACCACCTATACTTGCAAAGGTCAATCCTTGTATACCAAAAAGTATTTCCGTAATTATAAATATCCCAAAAAAGTAAACAGAATATTTAAGTATACTTTTTGAAACAGCACCCAAAGTCTTAGATTTTTTCTCATCTAGTGAAAATCTCATTTTACTTTGTTTTTCAACAAATCTATTTATAATTTTATTTCCTATTTTTATTATTATATACATTAATATAAGTACAATAATAACTCTTATTATATCACCTATAATGTTATTAATGGATTTGTATATATCCTCTTTTTTTATAAAATCTAAAAGCTTAGACCACTGTATATTGAGCAAAAATACTTTATCCCTCATTAATATAGTTAATTCACCTCATTATTTTAATTTTTATTGTCTATGTTTAAATATATAGTCTATAAGAGGAGTCTTCCTCTACATAAATATTTTTTATTTTAATTTTACCCTGTTCTTTAAGTTTTACAATCTTTTCTACATAAGGGTTTTCTATTCTTATGCCTATGCCGCAACTTTTAGTTATACTTGTGGGAGTAGGCATAATTACTAAGGGAATGTTATATCCCTTTAGCACATTCTCACCTTCCATAGCTTCCAAAGTATTATTAAAAATTAAAAGATAATAATTATCCAATTTCATCCTCCATACATTATAATTTTATAGTGTTATTAGAATTACCCATTTTTTCTACTATAGTGTACATATTTGATATCTCTCCAACTTCTAGCTTATCCTTTAAATTATAATAATCTAAACACATTCCACAACTCAATATATTAGAACCCCTTTCTTGAAGTTTTGTCAGACTATCTAATACCTCTGAACCTTTAGTAGTTAGCAATACTCCACTATTTAAAAATATTATATTTTCAGGTATTTTATCACTTTCTGATAATGCAAACATATAACTCTTCATTAACATTGTTCCTAGTTCCTTACTACCTTCTCCAAATTCATTAGTAGAAATAACTAAGGTAACTGTCCCGTTATTAAAACTTATATCTTCACATTTACACTGTAATTCTTTATTTGCAATTATTCTATAATATCCTTCCCTTTGTTCTTTCAACTCTACTTTATATCCAATATTTTTGCAATATTTTAATATATTATTTTTTGCAATTTCATTGTCAACTATTATTTCTCCTTCACCCTCATTAATAGACTCAAAGTATTTTTTTGTTTGAATCACTGGTTCAGGACACTTTAATCCCCTACAATCTATAATTTTACTCATTTAATATTCCTCCATAATGCAATTTTAAAATTTTATTCTATAGTATATAATGTAATATTATACTATAATTATAGCAAATACATGATAAAGATAATAAATTTATAACTAATATTTTAAATTTGTTACTTATAAGGGAGCTGATTGTTATAAAAGTATATTTAGACAATGCTGCTACTACTTTTCCAAAACCAGACTGCGTATATGACGGAATGTTATACTATATGAAAAACATTGGCGCAAGTTCTGGCAGAGGGGCTTATTCTAGTGCATTAGAAAGTAGTAGAATTGTATATAATTGCAGAAAAATAATAGGCGAATTTTTTAATTTTAACAAAATAGAAAACATAATTTTTACCTCTAATATTACTACCTCATTAAACATATTATTGAAATCCATAATAAAGGACAATTGGCATATAATAACCTCCTCAATGGAGCATAACTCTGTATTAAGGCCATTAAGCTCAATTTCAAAATTAAAGAATGTTGAGGTTGACATAATACAATGTTCTCCTAATGGAATAATCCCTATAGAAGAATTTAAAAAGAAAATAAAAAATAATACTAAACTTGTAGTAATGTCCCATGCTTCAAATATAATTGGTTCCATACAGCCATTAGAAAAAATAGGCCGCATATGTAAAGAAAAAGGTATATACTTTATTGTTGATTCTGCTCAAACTGCTGGAGTAATTCCTTTAGACTTTAGTAAATTAAATTGCAGTGCCTTAGCTTTTACCGGTCATAAAGGTCTATTAGGTCCTCAAGGAACTGGTGGTTTTATAATATCTGATGGACTAAATGAAGAAGCATTACCATTCATAGAAGGCGGCACAGGCAGCGATTCTGAGAATATATTTCAGCCTACATTTTTGCCAGATAAATTTGAAAGTGGAACTTTAAATACACCAGGTATAGCGGGATTATACTATGGAATAAATTTTATTAAAAATACAGGTATTGAATATATTCATGAAAAGGAAATATATCTATTTAAAGCATTTTTAGAAAAGTTAATGAACATGGATTTTATAAAAATTTATGGATATGACAAAAGTATTTCTTATGTTCCAACCATATCAATCCATTTTAAGGATATTGAAAATTCAGTGTTATCTTATATATTAGATAGTGAATTTGGTATAGAAACACGAACAGGTCTACATTGTGCTCCATTGGCACATAAAACCATTGGTACTTTCCCTAATGGAACTGTAAGGTTTAGTTTAGGATTTTTTAATACAATTGAGGATATAAACTATACTATAGATAGCTTATATAATATATGGAAAAGGAAGTGAATAAATGGATAGATTTATAGAAAAGTTTGATAAAATTATTCTTTTTTTTATTATATATACTCTTGTATTTTTAGTATTTTTTAAAGCCTTAAATTATGCATTACCCTTTGTACTAGCTTTTATTTTTTCTTTAATTCTAAAAAAGCCTACATTATTAATTAGCAAATTTAAAATAAAAAAAGGCATTGCATCTTTAATTACTACTTTAATATTTTTTACACTTATAATACTACTATTATCTCTAGGAATAGCTTCTCTAACTAAGGAAGCTATTCAGCTAGGCAAAAACACTCAAAATTATTTATCTAATAATTCAAATAATATATATAATTTTTTTCAAAACCTAAATATCTATTATAATAATTTAGATCCATCAATAATTAATGCAATAGAAAATACTTTACTTAGTTCAGTATCTAAAATTTCAAATCTTACTATGTTAATTACAAGTAAAATTGTTCAAGGTGTAATTTCTTTTTTAACATATATACCGTATTTATTCATGGTTATATTATTTACATTGCTTTCAACCTACTTCTTTACTAAAGATCTTACATCTGCAAAAAACAAATTTTTAAGCCATGTACCAACAGATAATCCTGATAGAATGCAATACATCTTTGCTCAATCCAAAAAGATGCTTGTAAATTATGCATTATCTTATTTATTGGTTATAAGCATTACTTTTATTGAGACTTTACTTGGTTTTTCAATTCTAAAGGTGAAGTATGCAGTTATATTAAGTATAATTGCTGCAATTTTTGATATACTGCCTATTCTAGGGATAGGAGGAATCTATATTCCATTGGCTTTAATTTATATGTTTATTCAGAAAGATTATTTTACATCTTTCGGCATACTTATTTGGTATATAGTAGTAACAGTAGTACGGCAAATACTTGAGCCTAAAATAGTATCCTCTTCTTTGGGAATACATCCAGTTGCAGTTTTAGCATCAATTTTTATTGGCTTAAAAGTAAATGGCCTTTCAGGAATGTTCTTTTGTATATTTTTAGTAGTATTTTATAAGGTCTTAAAAAGCGTGGAAGTATTATAACTAAATGTATAAAAAACCTCCCCATGGATATAATTACAAATGGGAGGTTTTTTTATGAAAGAAAAAATTGTTATTGATTCATCATTAAGCAATTCTGCTATAATATTAAGAGATACCTTATGTGAATATATACTACCTGTTATAAAATCTAAAAGAGAAATTATTTTTCTCTGTATAGGTTCTGATAGATCTACAGGTGATAGTCTTGGACCATTGGTAGGTCACAAATTACAGTTTTTATCAAGAGAAAACTTATATATATACGGAAATTTAAAAAGTCCTGTTCATGCTAAAAATATATGCGAAATTATCAGTAAAATCGAAAAGGAATTTAAGGATCCATATATTATAGCAATTGATGCTTGTCTCGGAAATGTTCAAAATATAGGTAAGATATGCATTGAAGAAAAACCTTTATCACCTGGCTCCGCAATGAACAAAAATTTGCCTCCAGTTGGCAATCTTAGTATAACCGGTATTGTTAATATTTCTGGGGCACTAGAATTTATGGTTTTACAAAACACAAGATTAAATACCGTAATGGAATTAGCTGATACAATTTCAAATGGTATTTATCATTCCATACTAAAAACTGTCGGCGGTAAAAAAACAGAAAAAACCATTTCCGACCATATTATATCAGATAATATATGATATAATAATAGCCAAGAAAATATTTGTTTAATTATCTTGGCTATTATTATATTACAAAGTATATAATCATATAAATGCGCTTTTGCTATTTACAATATTGAGCTATAAGTTCTATTATTAAGTATATATTCTATCTCATCTACACTTTTACATCCTATATCTACTATTAAAGTTCCATCCCTATTTATACTATTTTTCATACTTAATTTTGATAATCCACCATTTTTCAAATTACATATTATTGCATCACAAGTCTCATTATCTATTGAAGTAATTACCTTATATCCCCTTTCCTCCAATTCTTCCTTTATATATCTAAGCTCCTCTGTAACACATACCACCATAAAAAAACCTCCTTTTAGGTAATTTTACCCTAAGGGGGATTTTTTATTCATGTTTATACAGCTTTATTCATGGCATCTTTTAATACATAATTCTCTTCTTCTGAAAGTTCATACCTTGACAATCCTTTATCTATTGGCTTAGCATAGGTTGTACTTTCATTTCTTCCATAAATACCAGTGAGAATAATACCATCGTTTTTATTATCTAAAAAAGCTATAGAATAGCTTAAATCACTTCCTACATCTTCAAAAGCCCTATATCTCACTATTGATACTTTTTGCACACATGAATTTAATTTATTATTTAATGATTTATATAACTCATTCATGTGTTCTGTTTGTTCAGCTGCTTTATCTATTTTATCTAAATACATAGTAATAAGTTCCTCAATATTTTTATTATCAACCCCTCTCATAAACTTTCTATATTTATTTTCCAACCTATTAATAGACTTAGATTGTATAATCACTATAAAAAATAAAATAATTACCATCACTGCAAGTATTATGACAATTATAGTTTGAAGGTTGTTTATAATACTTAATATATTTTCCATGTATCTTTCCCCTTCCTATAATGTTTCACGTGAAACATTAGCTTAGTGTTTATATTATTATAGTTTTAATATATCTAGTATCCTTTGAAGATCTTCCTCTGAGTAATACTCTATTTCAATTTTCCCTTTATTTTTCTTAGTATTAAGATATACTTTCGTTCCAAATAACTCTTCTAATCTATTTTTTAGATCTATGTAATATGGATTATTAGATTTATTTTCTTTTTTCTTATTATGTGATTTTGTATTAGACAATTCTCGTATAAGTTTTTCTGTTTCTCTTACACTTAAATTCTCATCAATAACAGTTTGTGAAACTCTATATTGTAATTCATTATCCGTTAATGGTAAGATAGCTCTACCATGACCTTCTGAAATAACCCCATCAATTAAGTAATCCTGAACTCTTTTATCTAAGTTTAATAATCTTAAACAATTAGCAATTGCTGTTCTTGATTTACCAATTCTTTTACTGAGATCTTCTTGGGTTAACTTAAAATCATCCAGAAGCTTTTTATATGCTTTTGCCTCTTCAATAGGATTTAAATCTTGTCTTTGTATGTTTTCAATTAATGATATTTCTAACACATCTTTATCACTTAAATCCATTATTATTGCTGGAATATCCTTTAACCCAGCTAGCTTTGCTGCTCTCCAACGTCTTTCCCCTGCTACTATTGTGTAAACACTATTATCTTCCTTAACTATTATGGGTTGAATTAATCCATGTTCTTTAATCGATTGAGATAATTGAATTATCGCTTCTTCATCAAATCTTTTTCGTGGTTGTCCACTATTAGGCTTTATTAAATCCATGGATAATTTATTTATATTATTATCATTAGGCACATCTTCATTAATTTCTTCAGGAATAAGAGCCCCTAAGCCTTTTCCTAATCCAGATTTTTTACTCATCCTTCTTTATTTCTGCCTCCTTAAAAATTCTTTAGTTAAACATTCATAGGCCTCTGCACCTTTACATTTTCCATCATATAAAAGAATAGGTAATCCAAAGCTTGGTGCTTCTGCTAATCTAATATTTCTAGGAATACTTGTTTCATATACTTTATCCTTAAAATATTTCTTTACTTCTGTAACGACATCAATTGAAAGGTTTGTTCTTCCATCGAACATACTCATTATAACCCCTTCTACCTCTAGTTCTTTATTTAGGGATCTTTTAACAAGCTGAATAGTATTAACTAATTGCCCTACTCCTTCCAAGGCATAAAATTCACACTGAATAGGTATTAGAACACTATTTGAGGCAACTAATGCATTTAATGTTAAGAGACCTAAAGATGGTGGACAGTCTATAAATATAAAGTCAAAATCGTCTTTAATTGAAGCAATTTTGTCCTTCAATATAGCTTCCCTATTATCGGTACCAATCAATTCAACTTCTGCTCCCGCTAACTCCATTGTAGATGGCGCTATATATAAATTACTTATAAGTTCACTTTGTTTAATTACATCTTTTATTGAAAGATCAGATGTTAATACATCATATATTGAAAGATTTAGTTTTCTCTTATCAATTCCTAAACCACTAGTAGTATTTCCTTGAGGATCTATATCTATTGAAAGCACTTTATACCCTTCCATACAAAGATAAGAACATAAATTTATATTAGTTGTAGTCTTACCTACCCCACCCTTTTGGTTGAAAATAGAAATAACCTTCATATACTTCTCCACCTACTTTTCTATGTAATAACCTCTTTACTATATTAATTATATAGTCATTAACATAATATTAAAAGTACTTTATAAAAATTTAATAGAAATAGGAACTTCTTAATGTAGAAGTTCCTTAATATTAGTTTCAATTAAAAATTGTTTCACGTGAAACAATCTATTTTTTAGGAATAGTAACAGTAATTTGTATTCTATCTTCTAATTCTTTGGATGTATATTGAGCCGTTACCCCATATTTATCAAATACTTGCTTTACTGTATTTATATAAACCTTAGGAGTAAATATTCCTTTAATCCTCTTTTTCCCATCCTTAGCTAAGTTGTTTTCAGTTATTTTTATCAATTCGTTTTCTATTAATTCTTCTGTTTTCTTTACATTTAAGTTCTTTCTTACAATTACCCTTAATACTTTCTTTTGTAATTCATCCGTTGGTAATTTCAATAAAGCTCTGGCATGTCTTTCAGTTAAATTATTTTCTAATAATATTTTTCTGACGTCCGGTGACAGCTTAAGTAATCTTATTTTATTGGCTATAGTTGATTGTTTCTTACCTATAAGCTCTGCCAGTTGTTCTTGAGTGTAATTATGTTCTTTTATTAGATTATAGTAAGCTTCAGCTTCTTCTAAAAAATTCAAATCTTCTCTTTGTATATTTTCTAACAATGCAATAGCTGCAGATTCTTTATCTGTCACATCAACGATTATAACGGGTACTTCTTTTAACCCAATTTTTTTAGCAGCTCTTAATCTTCTTTCTCCTGCAACAAGTTCAAATCTATTTTCTCCCATTTTTCTTACTGATAGAGGTTGGATTATACCATAGCTTTTTATTGATTTAGCTAACTCATCTATAGCTTCTTCATTAAATATCTTTCTTGGCTGATATACATTAGGAGAAATTAGCTCTGCACTTATATACTTTACATTCTCTTCCATAACTAACCATCCCTCTTATGCTTTCCTTTAATTAACAATTCTCCAAACTTATTTAAAATCCTTCTTTATTTTATAATATTTCTATGACAAATTGCTACAGAATAAATACTATTATTTAATTGGACTTTTTGCCGCAGTACCTGCTTTTCTGGGATACTTTTGCGGAGTATTTTTTATTTTCTTTATTACTACTAAATTATGTTGTAAATCACTTTCCTCTATTTGCACCTTTATAATATCCTTAATTTTACCACCTAACGTTGATATAGCATTTTTCCCTTCTTTTATTTCCTCATCTATAGCCGGTCCTTTCATAGCAACAAAATATCCACCTAATTTTACATAAGGTATACAAAATTCACTTAATACTGCTAAATTTGCAACAGCCCTTGAGACAACGGCGTCAGATTTCTCTCTGTATTCTTCTTTTCTCGAATAGTCCTCAGCTCTTCCATGCAAAGTAGTAATATTAGTTAAAGCTAATTCATTTACAACTTCATTAAGAAACTTTATTCTTTTATTTAGAGAGTCCAATAGGACTATTTCTTTACTACTATCTATAATTTTCATTGGTATCCCAGGGAATCCAGCACCTGTACCAATATCCATTATTTTTTTGCATTCTTTTAATGGAGAAAATTTATAAATTTTAATACTATCTATAAAATGCTTTTTTATAATGTCTTCATCTTCTGTTATAGCAGTAAGGTTGATTTTTTCATTCCACTCTTTTATCAAATCTTTATATTTAATAAAATTATTGTATATTTCTTCATCAAAACTTATGCCAATATCTATACATGCAGAACTCAAAAGATCATAATATTGCATATTATACCTCCGATATATAAAATATTAAATTTATTCATTGTATTTTTTAGATTTATGCTCCAAATAAATTAGAAGTACAGATACATCTGCTGGAGATACTCCTGATATTCTAGAAGCCTGACCTATATTCATTGGTCTAATCTTATTTAATTTTTGTATAGCTTCTATTCTTAATCCATGTACATTACTATAATCAATATTTTCAGGAATAATTCTTTTTTCAAATTTTCTATATTGCTTAACCTGCTCTAACTGCTTCTCTATATATCCTTCATATTTTGACATAGTATTTACTTCTTCTTGTACATCAAATGATAATTCCGGTCTTTCTAAATCTAAAATCTGTACTTTAAAATAATCGAGTTCTGGTCTTTTTATCAATTCATATAAACTAATAGGTTTTTTAAGTTCAGTAGAGTTTAAGGATACTAAAAACTTATTAACTTCCTTTTTATTTGTTATTTGAAGATTTTTTATTCTCTCTATTTCTTTTTCGATTGATTTTTTTCTTTCTAAATACTTGTTATATCTTTCTTCACTTACAAGTCCTACTGAATGTCCAATTTCTGTCAGCCTTAAATCTGCATTGTCTTGTCTTAAAAGCAGTCTATACTCTGAACGTGATGTCATCATTCTGTAAGGCTCATTAGTTCCTTTAGTTACTAAATCATCTATTAATACACCTATATAGGCATCTGATCTGTTTAAAATAATCGGTTCCTTACCTTTAACCTTCATAGCTGCATTTATACCTGCTATTAGTCCTTGAGATCCAGCTTCTTCATAACCTGAACTTCCATTAATTTGACCTGCCCCAAATAATCCTTCAATATCTTTAAATTCCAATGATAATTTTAATTGTTGAGGATCTATACAATCATATTCTATAGCATAGGCTGTTCTTAAGAACTCAACATTTTCAAGCCCAGGGACAGTTCTATACATAGCCACTTGAACATCTTCAGGCATAGAACTGGACATTCCACCAACGTATAATTCATCTGTATTTTCCCCTTCTGGTTCTATAAATACCTGATGTTTTTCCTTATCGGGAAATCTCATAACCTTATCTTCTATTGAAGGACAATATCTTGGTCCAATTCCTTCTATAGAACCATTATATAAAGGTGATCTATTGATATTATTTCTTATAATATCATGAGTATTTTCATTTGTATAAGTTAAATAACAGGAAACTTGATCCCTTTCTAAATTATCACTCATAAAAGAAAAGGGAACTATTCTGTCATCACCTGGCTGTTCAATCATCTTTGAAAAATCTACAGTTTTTGCATTAATTCTAGCGGGTGTTCCAGTTTTAAATCTTCTTAGTTTTATTCCTAAATCTAAAAGGCATTGTGATAAATCATTTGCAGGAAATAAACCATTAGGTCCGCTGCTGTAACTTATATCTCCTATAATTACTTTCCCCTTCAAGTAAGTGCCTGTGGCTAATATAACTGTCTTTGTAATATAATAGGCTCCATTTTTGGTTAATACTCCTTTAACTTTACCATTCTCTAAATCTATAGAAATTACCTCTATTTGCTTTAATGTTAGGTTTTCCTGCTTTTCAAGTATATTTTTCATTCTTTCAGAATATCTTCTTTTATCCGCCTGTGCTCTTAGAGAATGTACAGCAGGTCCCTTAGAAGTGTTTAGCATCCTTGATTGTATGAAGGAGTGATCTATATTTATTCCCATCTCTCCACCTAATGCATCTATTTCTCTAACTAAATGACCCTTAGCTGTACCTCCTATATTGGGGTTACATGGCATTAAAGCTACACTATCAAGATTTATAGTACACACTAAAACCTTACAACCAATTCTTGCAGCAGCGAGTCCTGCCTCGCAACCAGCATGGCCTGCTCCAACTACAACTACATCATAATCTCCCGCATAATATTTCATTCTTTTCTCCCTACTTTCCTAAACAAAATTCTGAGAATATTTTATCAATAATATCTTCTTCCAAGGTTTCTCCAGTAATTTCACCAAGTGTTAACCATGCATTTCTAATATCTATAGAAGCTAAATCTATAGCAAGGGTATTGGTTAAAGTATCCATAGCTGACTTGCAGCTTTCCTTTGCTCTGATTAAAGCCTCCTTGTGTCTTGTATTAGTTATTATAACATCTCCAGATTTTACTTCTCCATTGAAGAATAAATCCTTTATACATTGCTTAAGTTTTTCAATTCCTTCTCCAGTCTTTGCTGAGGTTTCTATTATATATTTAGAATTTAATTCTTTCAGCTGATTTGTATTTATCCTACATCCTAAATCTCTTTTATTTAAAAGAACTATGTATTTTTTATCTTTTATATAATCTATTATTTCATAGTCTTCATTGTCCAATTCTGCACTTGAATCCAACATAAGAATAACTAAATCTGATTCATTTATTTTTTCTTTTGATTTCTGAACACCAATTTTTTCAACGATATCTTCTGTTTCTCTAATTCCTGCTGTATCTACTATTTTTATTGGCACACCATCTAGGTTTATATATTCCTCTATAACATCTCTTGTAGTTCCAGGAACCTCAGTAACTATCGCCCTTTTTTCCATTAGAAGTGCATTCAATAATGATGATTTTCCAACATTGGGTTTACCAACAATAACTACATTTAGCCCTTCTCTAAGAATCTTCCCCTCATCTGCTGTATCTAATAGTCTATCTATATCTTTTTCTATTTCCATTAAATCCTTTTTTACTTCATTTCCCGTAATTTCTTCTAAGTCTTCCTCTGGGAAATCAACAGTAGCTTCTATATGTGCTATGATTTGAAGTAATTTATTTCTTAAAGAATTTATTTCCTTAGAAACTCTTCCTTCAGACTGTAAAACTGCTGATTTCATTGATAATTCAGTTTTAGATCTTATTATATCAATAACCGCTTCTGCCTGACTCAAATCAATTCTTCCATTTAAAAAAGCTCTTTTTGTAAATTCTCCAGGCTCTGCAAGTCTTCCGCCAGCTTTTATAACTTCTTGCAATACTTTTTTTGTAGGTGTAACTCCGCCATGACAGTTTATTTCAACTGTATCTTCCGCTGTAAAACTTCTAGGACCTTTCATGAAGCTTACTAAAACTTCATCTAAAATATCTCCCGTTTCCTTTTCTATAATATGCCCATATCTCATAGTATAAGGCTTCATATCGCTTAAGTTTTTTCCATTCTTAGCTTTAAAGATACTATCTACTATACCTAAGCACTTATCTCCTGAAACCCTAATAATTGAAATTCCGCCTTCACCTAATACTGTTGACACCGCTGCTATAGTATCAAATTCTTTCATATTTTTACACCCCTTATTGTTACAGCTTTTTTATTACTATAAATTTAAAAAGAAAGCCATCATTAGGCTTTCTTTAAATCTACAACTACTCTTCTATAAGGCTCCTCACCTTCGCTATAGGTTTCAACATAGGGATCATTTTGAAGAACAGAGTGAATTATTCTTCTTTCATATGGATTCATTGGTTCTAATTTTATAACTTTTCCTGTTCTCTTTGCCTTATTAGCTATCTTTATAGCAAGCCTTTTTAAAGTTTCTTCCCTTTTTTGCCTATAGTTCTCCGTATCTAATAGCACCCTCTTGTATTCATTTTCATGATCCTTATTTACCGCAAGACTAACTAAATATTGAAGTGCGTCTAATGTTTCTCCTCTATATCCTATAAGTATACCCATATCTGGTCCCGTCATAGAAATTTTTAAAACCTTTTCTTCTTCTTTAACTGTTATTTCCGCCTCTACTCCCATGTTTTTTAAAATTTCTTTTAAAAATGCCTTTGCTTCATATCCATAATCTTTTTTTACAGTTACTCTAACCTTTGCAGGTCTTGCTCCAATTAATTTAAATAGCCCCTTACTGCCTTCATCAAGGACTTGAACTTCTACCTTATCTTGTGTTACATTAAGCTCTTTTATCGCATTACTAACAGCATCCTCTACTGTCTTTCCCGTCATATCTATTGTCTTCATACCGTAAACACCCCCTAGGCATCATTTTCTGCCATGTGTTTTTCTTCTAACTTCTTAGTAAAAATCGTTTGACCCATCTGAATTAAGTTACTTACCACCCAATATAAAACTAGTGCAGATTTCAACTTCCAGCTGATTACTATCATAAATAATGACATATATAAATTCATAGCAGACGCTTGCTTAGACTGAGGATTGTTATCACCAGGATTATTCATAAGAATTCCTGCATAATATTGTGTAGCACCTGAAAGAACGGCAAGAATAACATCTGGTTTAGCCAAATCTTTTATCCATAGGAAACTAACACCACTTATTCCACTTATATTATTAAACACATAATACAAAGCCAATAATATTGGCCACTGAATAAGTAATGGTAAACACCCTCCAAAAGGACTTACTCCCTTATCTTTATAAAGTTTCATCATTTCCTGCTGAGCTCTTTGAGGGTCATTTTTATATTTATCCTGTAACTTTTTTACATCAGGCTGAATCTTTGTCATTCTAATACTTGATCTTATTGATTTTATATTAAGAGGTACGAGTATTATTTTTATTATTAATGTAACTAGAATAATAGTTATTCCATACGAGTAATTTGGATTTGTTATTAAGTTAGCTACTAGTTTGTGCACATAAACAAAAAATTGAACTAACGCATTATTTAGATGACTCATCATAAACCTCCAGACATTTTATTTAACAGGATCATATCCACCTTTATTAAAGGGATTACATCTTAAAATTCTCCAAAAAGCCATAAATCCACCCTTTAATACACCATACTTTGATATAGCATCTATTGCATATTGGGAACAAGTTGGGTAAAATCTACAACAAGGTCTTTTAAGAGGTGATATGTATTTTCTATAAAATTTAATTAGATAAATTAAAATTTTTTTCAACTATTATATAAGCCTGCCTTTTTAAATAAATTAATTAATGAAGTTTCTATTTCATTATAGCTCCTATCTTTGGAAGTTGTTCTTGCTATAACTACCAAGTCATAACCTTTTTTAAAACTTTCAAAATTAAGTCTATAGCTTTCCTTGATCAATCTTCTCACTCTATTTCGTATTACACTTTTTCCTACCTTTTTACTAACTGATACTCCAAATCTATTAAAATCATTCCTATTATTTTTATAAGTATATAGCACTAACAGATTATTAGAAAAAGACTTACCTTTTCTGTATACTACTCTAAACTCTGCATTCTTTCGTAATTTGTATTTCTTCATACTTATACTCCTTTTTTTCTGCAATTGCAGAAAAAGGCCACAAATAGCGGCCTTATGCTGTCAATCTCTTTCTACCTTTTTGTCTTCTTCTCTTTAAAACATTTCTACCTGCTAAAGATTTCATTCTTTTTCTAAAACCATGTTCTTTTTTTCTTTGTCTCTTTTTTGGTTGGTATGTCATAAACATCTACAATACACCCCCTTCTCGCCAAATGATTTTTATATAGCAATTGCCTTACTATCCAATTATAGTTTTACTATTAAATTATATATTCACAACTCTTTAATGTCAAGAAAAAGGCTATTGCTAATATTTTTAATTATTTTTTGTGGATAACTTCTTGAATACCCTTATAGGTTTTGATATTATTAATAAAGGGTTGTTGATAACTTAATTTGTTTTAAAAGTTATCAACAGCTGTTGATAACTTTGTGCATAACTTGTTACTTGTTATTTATAATTTTATTTTTTTATTATATTATATCCAATATCCAACATTTATTCATAGGTTGATAATGTTATTATTTAATTATTCACATATGTTTATAACTTCTATACAAAGAAAATATCAACTAAAATTATAAACATGTGAATATTTTTTTTAATAATTGTCAAGAAAAACTAATAATGTTCATAAATATTTATACATATTGTTAATTATTATAAACTTGAACTGGAGGATAAAAAATGAGTACCCAATTGAAAGATATCTGGGAAAAAACTTTAAACATCATAAAAGGAGAACTTACAGAAGTAAGTTTTAATACCTGGATAAAAAGTATTGTACCAGTAAAAATTGAAAATAATTCCTTATTTTTATGCGTTCCAAACGATTTTACCAGGGGCATACTCAATAGTAGATATAAAGATCTTATTATAAATGCTTTAAAATTAATTACTTCAAAAAAATATAATGTAGAATTTTTTATTGCTTCTGAGGATGCACCAGATTTGGAAACAAAAAATAAACAATCAGATACTATTTCAAATACTACTGCTAATGTAGTAGTAAATGATGAAATGTCCACTATGCTTAATCCTAAATACACTTTTGATTCTTTTGTTATAGGAAATAGTAATAGATTTGCACATGCAGCCTCACTTGCTGTAGCAGAAGCCCCTGCAAAGGCTTACAACCCACTATTTATATATGGAGGAGTTGGATTAGGAAAAACCCATTTAATGCATGCTATAGGACATTACGTTCTTCAAAATAATCCAAGGTCTAAAGTTGTATATGTATCTTCTGAAAAGTTTACAAATGAACTTATAAATTCAATAAAAGACGATAAAAATGTTGAATTTAGAAATAAATATAGGAATGTGGATATACTTTTAATAGATGATATACAATTCATAGCAGGAAAAGAAAGAACTCAGGAAGAATTTTTCCATACTTTTAATGCTCTATACGAAGCAAATAAACAAATTATACTGTCAAGTGACAGACCACCAAAAGAAATCCCTACATTAGAAGATAGATTACGTTCAAGGTTTGAGTGGGGTCTTATAGCTGATATACAAGCTCCTGATTTTGAAACAAGAATGGCCATATTAAAGAAAAAAGCGGATGTTGAACATTTAAATATACCTAATGAAGTAATGGTGTATATTGCAACTAAAATTAAATCCAATATAAGAGAACTAGAAGGTGCTTTAATAAGAATTGTGGCATTCTCATCCCTAACAAATAAAGAAATAAGTATAGATCTAGCTTCTGAGGCGTTAAAAGATATAATATCAAATAAACAATCTAAACAAGTTACTATAGAGCTAATTCAAGATATAGTGTCAAGTTATTTTAATTTAAGGGTAGAGGATTTTAAATCTGCAAGAAGAACAAGAAATGTAGCCTTTCCAAGGCAAATAGCTATGTATCTTTGTAGAAAATTAACAGATACTTCCCTTCCTAAAATAGGAGAAGAGTTTGGAGGGAGAGATCATACCACAGTAATCCATGCTTATGAAAAAATTTCTACTAACTTAAAAGAAGATGAATCACTTCAAAATACCATAAATGAATTAACAAAAAAAATAACTCAAAAATAGTTAACAATTGTTTATTATTTCTTTATAATATGCTGTGGATAATTAAAAATATATTTTTCTATCTTAATAATGTGGATAATAGTATACTTTTGTTGATTACTTATCCACAATTATTTTTTCTCGTAAATTCAATATTTTCAATGACTGTATCGGTTATCAACAAATTCACAGCCCCTACTACTATTACTACTAAAAATTTATATATCTACTCTATCTATATGAATAATTTACAATGTGGATTATTAAGGAGGTCAAAATATGAAAATAACATGTGAAAAAAATATATTACAAGACGCTATTTCAATAGCTCAAAAAGCTGTTACTGGGAAATCAACTATGCAAATTCTTCAGGGAATATTAATAAACGCTAAAAATAACTCAGTAATATTTACAGGTTCGGATATAGATCTAAGCATTGAAACCAAAATAAAAGCAGACGTATCTGAAGAAGGATCAATTGTAGTAGACGCTAAACTATTTGGTGAAATAATAAGGAAACTTCCTAATGATATTATTGAAATAAGCACAGGAAATGATAATACGATTGAAATAATATGTCAGAAATCAAGATTCTCTCTTGTACATATGAATCCATCTGATTTTCCAGAGTTAACAAACATAAATGAAAATAGTATGTTTTCAATACCTGAAAAAATATTAAAATCTATGATAAAATCTACTATTTTTGCTACAGCTCAAGAAGAAACAAGACCAATATTAACAGGGGTTTTATTTGAGATAAAAGATAAGAAATTTAATTTAGTAGCATTAGATGGCTATAGATTAGCAGTTAGATCTGAATATATAGATAGTGATAATTCTATCAATGCAGTTATTCCCGGAAAAACTTTAAATGAAGTTGCAAAAATATTAGAAGATGGGGATAGCAATGTTAATATAACATTTACACCAAACCATATTTTATTCAGCATAGGTGAGACAAAAATAATATCCAGATTATTAGAGGGAGAATTTATAAGATACAATTCAATAATTCCAGAAGAATATAATTTAAAAGTTACTGTAAAGAGGACTGAATTATTAAACTGTATTGAAAGAGCTTCTCTTATGGGTAAAGAAGGAAATACAAGTTTAATAAAATTAAATATAGAAGAAGAGAACATGATCATAACATCTAATTCTCAATTGGGAATGGTAAGAGAAGAGGTTAGCATAATATTGCAAGGACAGCCGTTACAAATTGCATTTAATTCAAAATATTTAATAGATGCATTAAAGATAATGGAGGAAGAAGAAATAGTTATGGAATTATCAAGCAATGTAAGTCCTTGTGTAATAAAAAATAAAGAACAGGATAATTGTACTTATTTAGTTCTTCCTGTTAGATTATTAAATAATTAAGGAGAGAGTAGTTTCATGAAAGAAATAATGATTAACACAGATGTAATAAAGCTAGATGCTTTTTTAAAATGGTGTGGTGCTGTAGGCATGGGATCAGATGCTAAAATGATGATACAAGATGGTATGATCAAGGTTAATGGTGAAGTAGAATTAAGAAGAGGAAGGAAATTAGTCAAAGGAGATAAAATAGAAATTAATAAAGAAACTTATATAATAATATAATACTTTTATTATGTATAGCACAATGTATGGTTAAGTTAATAAATGATTTTATTGTACGTTGTGCATACTAATTTGTGCAAAAGATATATTATGATATAATTATAATAGGTGTTTTTATGTATATTAAATATTTACAATTAATTAATTTTAGAAATTATAATAAATTAAGTATAGAACTTGATAAAAATGTCAATGTATTTATTGGTGACAATGCTCAAGGGAAAACTAATATTTTAGAAAGTATTTATTATTCTAGTGTTGGTAAATCCCACAGAACTAATAAAGATAAAGAAATGATTAATTGGAATGCTGAAAGTGCTTATATTAAGCTATATGTGGTTAAAAACAGATTAGATAAAAAAATAGAAATAAAGATATTTAAAGAAGGGAAAAAAGGTATAAATGTAAATTCTATAAAAATAAATAAAATATCCGAGCTTTTGGGTATATTGAATGTGGTTATGTTTTCTCCTGAAGATTTAAAGATAGTTAAGGAATCACCTTCTTTTAGAAGAAAGTTTTTGGATATAGAATTATGCAAATTAAGCAACAAATATTATTATAATTTAGTGCAATATAATAAAGTGCTTAATGAAAGAAATGCGTTGTTGAGAAAAGGTGGAAAAGAATTTTTAAGTATAATAGAAATATATGATAAGCAATTATCTAAGTTTGGTGCCTTTATTATAAAAGAGAGGGAAAAATACATAGAAAAGATGAATGAAAAAGGAGTTATCATACATAGTGATATAACTGCAGGAGCAGAAAACATAAGCTTTGGTTATTTATCATCTATAAAGGGAGAAAATGATATAGAAAGTGAGTTATTTAATGCCTTATATAAAAATAGAAAAAGTGATTTTGAAAAGAAAAACACATCAGTTGGTCCTCATAGAGATGACCTTTCTATAAAAATAAACCATGTTGATGTAAGGAACTTTGGATCTCAAGGGCAACAAAGAACAGCAACTTTAACTATAAAATTTTCCTCATTGGAAATAATTAAAGATATTACAGGAGAATATCCAGTTCTACTTTTAGATGATGTCTTATCTGAATTAGACTCAAAAAGACAAAAATATATTTTAAATTCTATTAAAAATATTCAAACTGTAATTACCTGTACAGGTTTAGAAAATATAAAAAACCATATAGAGGGGAATTATAAGATATTCAACGTGGTAAAAGGAAAATGTATTAATAATTAAAATATTATTCGGTTTATACACCAAGGGAGGAATTTTTGTGTTTTTACATTTAGGAGAAAATGTTGTAGTCCCTTTAAAAGATATTATTGGAATATTTGATATAGAAACATCCATGTATAGTTCTGATACAACACAGTTTTTGAGAATGGCTGAAGAAGATGGTTTTGTTCAGAGAATAACCAAGGAAAAACCTAAGTCTTTTATAATAGCAGAGGTAGATAAAAAAAGTAAAGTATTTCTATCACCAATTTCATCTGCAACATTAACTAAAAGATCAGAAACATTATATTATGAACCTTAAAATTAAGGAGGATAAATATGGTAGAAGAAAAAAAACAAAGCTATGATGAAAGCCAAATACAAGTATTAGAGGGTTTGGAAGCTGTAAGAAGAAGACCTGGAATGTATATAGGAAGCACAAGTGCAAGAGGACTTCATCATCTTGTTTACGAAATAGTTGATAATAGCATAGACGAAGCATTAGCAGGATTTTGCGATAAAATAGACGTATACATTCACAAAGATAACTCAATAACTGTTGTGGATAATGGAAGAGGTATGCCTGTAGGCATGCATCCTAAAATGCATAAGCCAACAGTTGAAGTTATAATGACAGTACTTCATGCAGGAGGAAAATTTGGTGGAGGAGGATACAAAGTATCAGGAGGTCTTCACGGGGTTGGAGCTTCTGTTGTTAACGCTCTTTCAGAGGTCTGCGAAATTGAAGTTGCAAGAGATGGTTATATATGGAGACAAAGATATGAGAGAGGTAAAGCAGTTACAGGGTTAGATAAAATAGGTGAAAGTAATGAACATGGAACTAAAGCTTATTTTAAACCAGATACAGAAATATTTGAAGAAATAGAATTTGATTATGACACTTTAGCTCAAAGATTAAGAGAGCTAGCCTTTTTAAACAAGGGTACAAAAATAAATTTAATTGATGAAAGAACAGAAAAAAGTGAACAGTTTCATTATGAAGGAGGAATAAAATCCTTTGTATCTTATTTAAACAGAAACAAAGTGGTTTTGCATCCTGAACCAATTTATGTAGAGGGAGAAAAGGACGATTGTATTGTAGAAATAGCCTTACAATATAATGATGGATACACTGAAAATATCTTTGCATTCGCCAATAACATAGATACAGTTGAAGGTGGAACTCATCTAGCAGGCTTTAAGACTGCATTGACCAGAGTATTTAACGATTATTCTAAAAGATTTGGTCATATTAAAGAAAATGATAAAAATTTATCTGGTGAAGATATAAGAGAAGGTCTTACTGCTGTAATTTCAGTTAAACTTACAGATCCTCAATTTGAAGGACAGACAAAGACTAAACTTGGAAACAGCGAGGTTAGAGGAATTGTTGATAGTATAGTAGGAGAAGGAGTAGGAAGCTTTCTTGAGGAAAATCCTCAAATAGCAAAAACAATTATAGATAAATCATTAATGGCTTCACGAGCTAGAGAAGCAGCTAGAAAAGCTAGGGAGTTAACTAGAAGAAAGTCAGTTCTAGAAAGCACTTCATTGCCAGGGAAATTAGCAGACTGTTCTTCAAAAGATCCTAGTGAATGTGAGATATATATAGTTGAGGGAGATTCAGCAGGTGGATCAGCAAAGCAGGGAAGAAATAGAAAATTTCAGGCCATACTTCCACTTCGCGGAAAAATAATGAATGTTGAAAAACAAAGACTTGATAAGATTCTTAATTCAGATAGTATTAGATCCATGATAACAGCATTTGGTGCAGGAATAGGTAAGGATTTTGATATAGAGAAGATTAGATATAATAGAATAATAATAATGACAGATGCAGATGTTGATGGTGCACATATTAGAACATTACTGCTTACATTTTTCTATAGATATATGAAAGAACTTGTTGAACAGGGACACGTATATATTGCACAGCCTCCATTATATAAAATAACAAAGAGTAAGAAAGAGCATTATGTTTATTCAGATAAAGAGTTAGAAAATATACTTAATGAAATTGGAGGAAGAGATAATAGTACAGATATTCAAAGATATAAAGGTCTTGGAGAAATGAATGCTGAACAGCTTTGGGAAACTACAATGAATCCTGAACAAAGGGTTTTATTAAAAGCAACTGTAGAAGATGCTATGGCAGCAGATGAAATATTTACAATTCTTATGGGGGATAAGGTTGAACCGCGTAGAGAATTTATACAGGAAAATGCTAAGAAAGTTGTAAACCTTGATATATAAAGGTGGAAGGTGTGAAACAGATGAGCAATGAAGGAAAGGTTTTGGAAGTAGATATAAAGCATGAGATGAAAAAATGTTATATAGACTATGCTATGAGCGTAATAGTAGGTCGTGCTCTTCCAGATGTAAGAGATGGATTAAAGCCTGTACATAGAAGAATACTTTATTCTATGTATGAATTAGGACTTTATCCAGATAAGGGATACAGAAAGTGTGCAAGAATAGTCGGAGATGTTCTAGGTAAATATCACCCACATGGAGATTCTTCAGTTTATGATGCATTAGTAAGAATGGCACAGGATTTTTCTATAAGATATACTTTAGTAGATGGTCATGGTAACTTTGGTTCTGTAGATGGAGATTCTGCAGCAGCTATGAGGTATACAGAAGCTAAAATGAGCAAAATAGCCGTAGAAATGTTAAGAGACATAAATAAAAATACGGTGGATTTTATACCAAATTTCGATGGGTCAGAAAAAGAGCCTTTAGTAGTTCCATCTAGATTTCCTAATTTACTTGTAAATGGTTCAGCAGGTATTGCGGTAGGTATGGCCACTAATATACCACCTCATAATTTAGGAGAAGTTATAGATGGTATTGATATGATTATCGAAAATCCAGATGTAACAATTCTTGAACTTATGACAAAAATTAAGGGACCAGATTTTCCAACATCAGGTATAATACTTGGTACAGCTGGTATAAGAGAAGCATATGAAACAGGTAGAGGAAGAATAATAGTAAGGGCCAAGGCAGATATAGAAGAAGAAAAGGGAAGACATAGAATTATTGTTACTGAATTGCCTTATCAAGTAAATAAAGCAAAGCTTATTGAAAATATGGCGGATTTAGTAAAGGAAAAAAAGATAGATGGTATATCTGATTTAAGGGATGAGTCTGATAGAGATGGTATGAGAATAGTAATAGAAATAAAAAGGGACTCAAATCCGAATATAGTTTTAAATCAGCTTTATAAGCATACAAAAATGCAAGATACTTTTGGAGTTATTATGATTGCATTAGTAAATAATGAACCTCAGACATTGAATTTAAAACAGATTCTTGTGCATTATTTGAATTTCCAAAAGGAAGTAATAAGAAGAAGAACACAATTTGAATTAGATAAGGCTTTAGCACGTGCTCATATACTAGAAGGTTTAAGAATAGCCCTTGATCATATAGATGAGGTTATAAACTTAATAAGATCTTCTAAGAATACAGAAGTGGCTAGAACTGGTCTTATGGAGAAATTTAGTCTATCAGAAAAGCAGGCACAGGCTATATTAGATATGAGACTTCAAAGATTAACTGGTTTGGAACGAGAGAAGATAGAAAAAGAATACAGTGAGCTTATTAAGACTATAGCCCATTTAAGAGATATATTAGCTAACGAAGAATTGGTTTTAAACATTATAAAAGAAGAATTAATGGAAATAAAAAATAAGTATGGTGATGACAGAAGAACAGAAATACAAAAAAATGCTAATGAAATAAATATTGAGGATTTAATACAGGAAGAGGAAGTTGTAATTACATTAACTAAATCAGGGTATATTAAGAGAATATCTGCAGATACCTATTCTTCTCAAAAAAGAGGGGGAAAGGGTATTCAGGCTATGACAACAAAAGAAGATGATTTTGTTGAAAGGGTAGTTGTTACTTCAACTCATAGTAATCTATTATTCTTTACAAACTTAGGAAGAGTATACAGAATAAAGGCTTATGAAATACCTGATGCCGGAAGAACCGCAAAGGGAACTAATGTAGTTAATTTAATTCCTTTAAATCCTAATGAAAATGTAAAAGAAGTAATTCCTATAAGAGGAAAGATAGAAGAAGGATATTTAATAATGGCTACTAAGAGAGGTATTATTAAAAAGACACTTCTAAAAGAATTTTCTTCTATAAGAAAGAATGGATTGATTGCTATTAATTTAAGAGAAGGAGATGAACTTCTCAAGGTTAAGGTTACTAGAGGAGATGCTGATATATTAATTGTTACACGAAATGGTTATTCTATAAGGTTTAGCGAAAAAGATATCAGACATATGGGAAGAACTGCCACTGGAGTTAAGGCTATAACTTTAAGAAAAGGTGATATAGCTGTAAGTATGGATATAATAGTGGAAAATGAATATGTATTGATTGTTAGTGAAAATGGATTTGGAAAGAGAACTCCTGTATCTGAATATACACTTCAGAGAAGAGGAGGAAAAGGTATTATAACCTACAAAGTAGCAGAGAAAACAGGAAAAATAGTATCAGCAAGGGTAGTTAAAGACAGTGATGAGGTAATGTTAATAAACAGTAGTAATACTGCTATAAGAATATGCGCATCGGATATAAGTGTAACAAGCAGAAATGCCATGGGTGTAACTTTAATGAAAACAAATAAAGGTGAAAAAGTATTAGCAATTACTAAGATAAATAATGAAGATGAAATAAATGAAATAGATAATGAAGATGAAATAGATAAAATAGGTGAAATAAATGAAGTAAGTACCGATAAATAAAGATGCAGATATATATAATAAAAGAGCTAAAAACTTTTATACATAAGGTTTTTAGCTCTTTTATATATTCAAATTTAATATAAAATATTAACAACTTTATCACGTGTATCATTATAAGAAATATTAAGGAATATTAAGATATTATGAGAATTATTAATTTAATTTTGATTGATAGAATTGAATTAAATATGTTAAAAAAATAAATCTGATAGAATAACATTTGTCACTGCGAAATGCAGTGAAGAAATGAATAAACTGTATAGCACTTAAATTTAGTTAAGTTAGTAAAAAAAATGTTGACAAAGGTAAATTTAAGTGATAATATATAGAAGTTGCATAAAGCGACATGGTCTTTGAAAATTAAACAGAGAAGAGAAACCAGTCAATTCTTAACAGGTAAC
>ENA-UOOE01000638-UOOE01000638.1-fermentation-metagenome-genome-assembly--contig:-NODE-638-length-33221-cov-6.773473_pt1 | contig 33221 bp, 32 predicted proteins | sample MGYA00245776_ERZ724021 | MGnify/ENA primary metagenome ERZ724021 (study PRJEB28704, sample SAMN03018321) | fermentation metagenome | biome: anthropogenic terrestrial biome; feature: soil; material... | reverse complement strand
ACGTGATCCCGATGAGCAACCTGCGCCCCTCCACCAACGAGAACATGATCAAGTTTCGCGACTTCCTCACCGCCAAAGGATTTATCAGCACCATCCGTGCTTCGAGGGGTGAAGATATCTTCGCAGCCTGTGGCATGCTCTCCACTACAAAAATCGGGGAGACGAAATAAGAGCAGGTGCTACAACCAACTTTTGGACAAATTAAGTGCACCTGCATTTCATTTCCACGCAAATAGTTGTATATTTGTTTTGTGAAAGCAATGTGCTTCACCGTAGAACGAGTGATAATCCCAAAAAAAAACGCATATGAAACGATTTGCCGGTCTACTTGCGCTCGCCGCAACCATCGCCCTCTTCGCGTCTTGTGACAACGGAGGCGGTTTCCTGTCTGCTTCAGGAACGAACAACGAAATGATGGTACTGATGGATGATACCGCCTGGGAAGGTACAGCGGGCAGGGCCTTGTTCGACGTACTCAACTCAAATGCAAAAGCACTTCCACAGCCCGAGCCCAATTTCACCATCCTGCAGATTGAACCGGAGGACTTCTCCAGCACATTTAAGATGGCACGCAACATCATCATCCCCGAGATATCTTCCATCTACAGCACTTCCAAACTCACTGCCGACATCGACAAGTATGCCGTGGGACAGGTGATCATGACCATCCACGCGCCCGACAGCACCTCCTTTGCCAAGTTTGTGACCGATAACCGGGAAAGCATTGTCGATTATTTCGTGACCAAGGAGCTGGAACGCACGGGAAAATGGCTACAGAGAGAGGTCACGTCCCCGCTGTCACGCGCACAACAGGTGTTCGGCATCGACATTTATCTGCCCAAGGGAATCACCAACGTTACCGAACACCAAAACTTTTACTGGGCAACCAACAACGCTGCCAGAGGGCGACAGGATGTGGTCATCTACCAGTTCCCCTATACGACGGAGAAAGTGTTCGAAAAAGACTCGCTCATTGCTATCCGTAACCAGGTACTCGGAAAATATATCAAAGGATCGTTCGAATCGGAGATGACGACGGCCACCCGCGTTTATCCGCCCGACTACCGGACCATGGTGATGGACGGTACCTTCCGTGCCGAACTGCGCGGATTGTGGGAAATGTCGACCGACATGATGGGAGGGCCTTTCGTGATGCACTCTTTCGTGAACGACAACACCGGCATGGTCGTCGTGGTGGAGGTGTACGTCTACGCACCGGAAATGAACAAGCGCAACCTGATGCGCAACCTGGAGGCCACCCTCTACACCATCAGCATTCCCAAGCCTGAAGAGGCAGTCATTGAAGGGTAACACAGAAGAAACTTATAGAAAAGAGAATCAAAAAAGATATACATGTCATCATTACTCAAAGTGGGCATCACGCACGGCGATGTCAATGGAATCGGATATGAAGTGCTGCTGAAAGCATTTTCCGACGACCGCTTGCTCGAACTGTTCCGCCCCGTCATATACGGATCATCGAAATCGGCTTCTTACTATCGCAAGATGATGGAGGGCGATCCGGTGAACTTTCATATTATTTCCAAAGCGGATGAGTCGCAGGATGGGAAGATAAACCTGGTGAACTGCGTCAGAGACGAGATCAGGATCGAACCGGGCACAGCAAGTGCCGAAGCAGGAGAGTCGGCTTACATTGCCCTCGATCAGGCTGCTGGCGACCTGGCAAACGGGAAGATCGACCTGATGGTGACGCTCCCCATCAACAAGGACAGCATCCAGCAGGAGAAATTTCAATTCCCCGGACATACCGAATTTCTGGAAGACCGTTTTGCCAGAGAGGGTGAAAAAGCACTGATGATCCTTGCCACGGAAGTAATGCGCGTGGCGTTGGTCACCACGCACGTACCCATTGCGGAAGTGTCTTCAAAACTTTCCAAGGAACTGATCCTGGAGAAACTGTATACACTCGATCACTCGCTGAAGCGAGATTTCCTGCTGGAGAACCCGCGCATTGCCGTACTGGGATTAAACCCCCATGCCGGTGAAAACGGGCTGCTGGGAAGGGAGGAGATCGAGATCATCGCCCCGGCCGTGCGGGAGGCACAGGATAAATGGATCCTCTGCGCAGGCCCCTTTTCTGCGGATGGTTTCTTTGGATCGGGACGTTTCAAGGAGTTCGATGCCATCCTAGCCATGTACCACGATCAGGGACTGATACCCTTCAAAACCCTCTCCATGGATGCCGGCGTCAACTTCACTGCCGGACTGCCCATTGTACGCACGTCGCCCGACCATGGCACGGCCTACAATATTGCCGGCAAGAACCAAGCTTCTGCCGAGTCGTTCCGCCAGGCCATCTACATGGGTATGGACATCCTCAAGAACCGCCGGTTCTATGATGAGGCACGCAAAAACCCGCTGAAAAAGATGTTCTTCGATCGCGGCAAGGACGACGAGAAACTCGACCTCACCAAGGAGGAGTAAACCTCACCAAGGAAGAATAAAAAAGGAGACAAAGGTAAAAACCTTTGTCTCCTTTGTATTTAACCAAAAAGACGGAAATCAATGCCTTCCTCTCTGGATCACACCTGATTCCGATCAGTTGTTTTCCGGCCTTAGCTTGCGTACCACAGCGCCGGTCTGCCACATCTCGCTTTCACGAAGGGCTTTCAACTCTTCTTCCAGCTTTTCGCGGTAGTCGGGTTGCGAGTTGCTGTCGATGGAGCGTTGTGCTTCATTGCCGGCGGCCACTTCCTTGTAGAGTTTCTCAAACACCGGCTTGGTGGCATCGTGGAACGGCCCCATCCAGTCGAGGGCGCCACGTTGTGCGGTGGTGGAGCAGTTGGCATACATCCAGTCCATTCCCTTTTCTGCAAAGAGCGGCATGAGCGACTGGGTCAGTTCCTCAACCGTTTCGTTAAAAGCCTCCGATGGCGTGTGTCCGTTTGCACGGAGCACCTCATACTGGGCCAGCAGCAGTCCCTGGATGGCACCCATGAGTGTGCCGCGCTCACCGGTAAGGTCGGAGAATACTTCACGCTTGAAATCGGTTTCAAACAGGTAACCCGATCCCACACCGATACCCAGTGCCACTACACGTTCGAAAGCCCGTCCTGTGGCATCCTGGAAGATGGCATAGGAGGAGTTGAGGCCACGTCCTTCGAGGAACATCTTCCGCAGGGAGGTACCCGATCCTTTCGGAGCAACCAGGATCACATCCACATCGGCAGGAGGCACGATGCCCGTACGTTCTTTGTAGGTGATGCCAAAACCATGAGAGAAGTAAAGAGCCTTTCCTGCGGTGAGGTAGGGTTTGATACGGGGCCATACTTCAATCTGTGCCGCATCGGAGAGCAGGTACTGAATGATGGTACCCCGTTCGCAAGCTTCCTCAATCTCAAACAATGTTTCACCAGGCACCCAGCCATCAGCCACTGCCTTGTCCCAGGTCTTGCCACCTTTACGTTGTCCCACAATCACATTGAAGCCATTGTCGCGCAGATTGAGCGACTGTCCAGGTCCCTGTACTCCATAACCGATGACGGCGATGGTTTCATTCTTCAACACCTCCAGAGCTTTGCTCAACGGAAACTCGTCGCGGGTAACCACATTTTCTTCTACCCCGCCAAAATTCATTTTTGCCATATTTGTTATCTAATCTTTGTGCCTTACCGGCGTCTTTCTTCAGAAAAAACGTCCGACTCGACGAATGAATATTTTCTATTTTCTACGCAGCGGTTTATGCATTCCCCCACTTTTCCTGATTCTCGCGTTCTCTTTTTGCCAGCATGTCGCTCAGTCGCTCCACCTTCGATTTGGTGATGGCGATTCTGCCGGAGCGGACGAACTGCAGCACGCCGATGCTCTCTGCCAGCTCCTCAAAGAGTCCCTGTGTCTCTTCGTAGTGTCCTGCTTTGAGAAACACCACACAGTCGGTGGACACTTCCAGGATGCGCACGTTATACTTGCGTACCAGGTATTCAATGGAACCATGTGCCAGCACTTTCTCTGTAGAAAGTTTATACAGGGCCAGCTCCTGATGCACCAAGTCTTCGTTGGTGTTATAGTATGCCTTCAGGATATCCACCCGCTTGTCGATCAGACTTACCAGCTTCTTCATCACATTCTCATCGTCGGAGAAAGTGGTGATGGTAAACTTGTGTATGCCTTTGATGGCCGACGGCGATACCGACAGTGTTTCGATGTTTAGCTGCCGCCGCGTGAAGATGGTCGTGATCTGATTGAGCACACCCACCGTATTCTCCGAGAATATGGTGATGGTGTATAATGTTTTGTTCTCCTCCATTTTTGTCGATTTATTATGTGTCAATCACTACAATTTATTCCCGTTACCGAGTAAGATATTCGTCACGCTTCCTCCTGATGGAATCATGGGGTAGACCATTCCTTTCGTCTCTACTTTTACCTCAAGCAGATAAGCGCCCTTGTGTGCCAGCATTTCTGCGATGGCTCCGTCGAGTTCCGACCGTTGGGTAACCTTGCGTGCTTTGATGTCGTAGGCATCTGCGATCTTCACAAAGTCGGGATTCTTCAGGTGTGTCTCCGAATATCGTTCGTCGAAGAAGAGTTCCTGCCACTGGCGAACCATACCCAGATAGTTGTTGTTCAGCAAGATGATTTTCACATCAATGCCATATTCCATGATGGTACCGAACTCCTGTATGGTCATCTGCAGACCACCATCTCCTACAAAAATACAGACCGTTCTGTCAGGCGCTCCATACTTGGCGCCAATGCCGGCTGGTAGGCCAAAGCCCATCGTCCCCAGGCCACCGGAGGTAACCATGCTGCGCGACTGGGTGAACTTGAAATAGCGGGTGCTGATCATCTGATGCTGTCCCACATCGGTCACACACACCGCCTTGTTGTGTGTAGCCTCGGTCACTTTGCGTACCACCTCACCCATTTTTATCTCTCCTCCGTTCTCGGGATAAAGCTCTTGCTTGATGATGCAGTCAAATTCCTTCTGCACATAGGGTTTGAATTCCGACAACCATTCCGCATGCGATCGTTTCTCGAGCAAGGCCGTAACCAGAGGCAGTGTTTGTTTGGCATCGCCAGACACCTTCACGGTTGTCTTCACATTCTTGTTGATCTCTGCCGGATCGATATCAAAGTGAATCACTTTAGCCTGCCTGGCGTAGGTCTTCAGGTCGCCCGTCACCCGGTCATCAAAACGCATGCCTATGGCTATCAGCACATCGCACTCGTTGGTCTTTATGTTGGGTGCCACATTGCCGTGCATCCCCAGCATGCCGAAGTTCAGCGGGTGATCGGAAGGCATGGCGGACAACCCCAGGATGGTAGAACCAAACGGAATATCCGCTTTCTCCAGAAAGGCACGCAGTTCCTGCTCGGCATTACCGAGAACCACCCCCTGCCCCACCAGAGCCAATGGTTTTTTGGCACTGTTAATCAGCTCGGCCGCCATCCTGATATGGTCTTCATCCACTTCCGGTACAGGTTGGTAGCTGCGCAGAAAGCGGGTTTTCTGATAGGAAAAAGCACACTTGTTTACCTGTGCATCCTTGGCAATATCGAGTACCACCGGACCGGGACGGCCGCTCGAAGCAATGAAGAATGCCTTGGAAACGGCCCAGGCAATGTCTTCCACACGGCGGACCTGGTATACCCATTTTGTAATGGGCTGGGTTACACCAATCACATCGGCCTCCTGAAAAGCATCGGAGCCCAGCAGGCTCGACACAACCTGACCCGAGATGACTACCATGGGCGTGCTGTCCATCATCGCATCGGTGATGCCTGTGATGGTATTGGTGGCTCCGGGTCCCGAAGTAACCAGTGCCACACCCACCTTCTGCGATACCCGGGCGTAGCCTTGTGCCGCATGTACTGCGCCCTGCTCGTGGCGCACCAATATATGTTTGATCTCGTGTTTGTGATCATACAGCGCATCGAATACCGGCATGATGGCACCGCCCGGATAACCGAACATGGTGTCCACACCTTCTGCGATCAAAGATCGGATCAATATTTCACTGCCTGAAATGATCTCTGTTTCCTGCGCCAGTTTATCGGGCGAGGAAAAGGGTTCCGGAGTCTGATTATTTTTGTTCATCTTAATTACTCTCTAAAGTTAGACGATTGAAATAAATTTGTCTTCTGTTTAAGCAGTGCACCAAAACAGTGGATGAAAATAGCGTAATATTATATAATTCGTATGGCTCCCTTGTCCGCCGAGCTTACAAAGTGCGCATAGAGCTTCAATGCTTTCGATATTTTTCTGTTGCGTACCGGCTGGAAGGCGCTCTCTCCTTTGGCTTCTTCCTGCTCTCTTCTCTGCTGAAGTTCCGCGTCGCTGATCTTCAGGTTGATGCTGCGGCCTGGAATGTCAATTTCGATGATGTCGCCATCACGTACCAGGCCGATGTTGCCGCCCGCAGCAGCCTCGGGTGAGATGTGGCCGATGGAAAGGCCCGATGTACCGCCCGAAAAGCGTCCATCGGTGATCAGGGCACATGCTGCTCCCAGATGTTTTGCTTTGATATAGGAGGTGGGATAAAGCATCTCCTGCATGCCGGGGCCTCCTTTGGGTCCCTCATACACAATCACCACCACATCGCCGGCCACCACCTTTCCGTTCAATATGCCCGCACAGGCATCGTCCTGCGACTGGAATACCTTGGCGCTGCCGCTAAATCTCCAGATGCTTTCGTCCACGCCGGCGGTCTTCACCACACAACCGTTGAGGGCAATGTTTCCTTTCAGGATGGCCAGTCCGCCGTCTTTCGTATAAGCATGTTCCACGTCACGGATACAGCCTCCTTCACGGTCGGCATCCAGCGTTTTGAACCGTGCATCCTGCGACCCCATCACCAGGTTGTAGCGGTTTCCGGGTGCAGAGGTGTAGATGTTCCTTGCCTCTTCGGAAGGTTCGGCTTTGGTGATGTCGTATTTTTCAATTGCTTCTGCGAGGGTTAGCCCGTCTGCACGACAGACCGAAGTGTCTATAAGCCCCGCTTTGGCCAGCTCACACAGGATGCCCATGATACCGCCTGCGCGGTTCACATCCTGGATGTGATATTTCTTTGAGTTGGGTGCCACCTTGCAGATGCAGGGGACCTTTCGTGACAATGCATCGATGTCCTCGAGATTGAAGTCGACCTCTCCCTCGCGGGCAATAGCCAACGTGTGAAGGATGGTGTTGGTGGATCCGCCCATGGCAATATCGAGCGTCATGGCATTCAGAAAAGCCTGTCGTGTGGCGATGTTGCGGGGGAGCACCGATTCGTCCCCGTCGAAATAGTAGCGTTCGGCATTCCTTACAATCTGCTTTGCCGCCTTCACAAACAGTTCTTTGCGGTTGACGTGGGTCGCCAGGATGGTTCCGTTGCCGGGCAGCGCCAGTCCGATTGCCTCGTTCAGGCAGTTCATCGAGTTGGCAGTAAACATGCCGGAGCAGGAGCCACAGGTGGGACAGGCCGAAACCTCCAGCTGAGCCACACGTTCGTCGGACACGTTTTCGTCGGCCGATTCAATCATCGCATCAATCAAGTCGATCTGCTCATCGCCAATTTTTCCAGCCTCCATGGGTCCGCCCGAAACAAAAATGGCAGGGATGTTCAGTCGCATGGCCGCCATGAGCATGCCCGGCGTAATCTTGTCGCAGTTGCTGATGCAGACCAGTGCATCGGCCTTGTGCGCATTCACCATATATTCTATGGAGTCGGCAATCATGTCGCGCGAAGGAAGTGAGTATAACATGCCGTCGTGTCCCATGGCGATGCCATCGTCCACGGCGATGGTGTTGAACTCTGCGGCAAAGCATCCCAGCTTCTCCACCTCCTTCTTCACCAGCTGGCCGATGTCGTGCAGATGCACATGGCCCGGCACAAACTGCGTGAATGAGTTGGCAATGGCAATGATGGGCTTGCCCATCTGTTCGCGGGTCATCCCGTTGGCATGCCACAACGCACGTGCACCGGCCATGAGCCGACCCTGCGTACTAGTGGCACTGCGCAGGTTTTCTTTCTTCTGCTCCCGCATACTCTCCGGGTTATTTTGATTGTTCATCTTTTATCTATTTATATATTCCGTAATCCAACTACCAACCTCGCTTGTGCGATAGCTTTTGCCGCCGTTGGAAATATCTTCTGTTACGATACCCGCCTCGAGGCTTGCATTCACAGCCTGACGGATCAGAGCGCCCTCTTCATGCAGATTGAATCCATATTCGAACATCAGTGCAGCGGAGAGGATCATGGCCACAGGGTTGGCGATATCTTTGCCCGCCGCCTGGGGATAAGATCCGTGAATCGGTTCAAACAGCGACATATGCAGACCCATGGAAGCCGAAGGAAGCAGTCCCAGTGAGCCGGTGATCACCGATGCCTCGTCGGTGAGGATATCACCGAACAGGTTCTCGGTCACCAGCACGTCGAAACTCTTGGGCCACTGGATGATGCGCATGGCTGCATTATCCACGAAGAGAAAATCGGTTTCAATATCGGGGTACTGTGGCGCGATCTCCTGCGCCACCTGGCGCCAGAGACGAGAGCTAGCCAGCACGTTGGCCTTGTCGACCACCGTCAGCTTTTTACGTCGTTGTCCCGCAAACTTGTAGGCCAGGTGAAGCACGCGCTCCACCTCCTCACGGGTATAAATACAGGTATCATAAGCCGTATTGCCATCTTCACTCCTGCCTTGCGGGCGTCCGAAATAAAGTCCTCCGGTAAGCTCCCGGATACACACGAAGTCGGCTCCCTCCACCAGGTCGGCACGCAGGGGCGATTTGTGAATGAGCGAAGGAAAGGTCATCACGGGACGGATGTTTCCAAAGAGTCCAAGCTGTTTGCGCATGCGCAGCAGTCCCTGTTCGGGGCGTACCTTGGCATTGGGGTCGTTGTCATATTTGGGATCCCCTATGGCGCCAAACAGTACCGCATCGCTCTGCATGCACAACTCATGCGTTTCAGCCGGATAGGGATCGCCCATGGCATCGATGGCTGCTGCGCCGGTGATGCCTTCTTTGTAGGAAAATTCGTGACCAAACTTCCTGCACACGGCCTGCGTAACTTGCAACGCCTGTTTCATAATTTCCGGGCCAATTCCATCTCCCGCCAATACTGCAATTTGTAACTTCATCTGATTAAAACTATGTATATTTTTTTCTTTTAGACTATCTCAATATTTTCTCTGACCGCTTTTTTGTGAACCGCTGACGGCTGGTTCCTACGGCAACGGCAAATAACTCATGTTTGGAATATTTCCGCTTTCCAGCATATTCAGCATCTTCATGGTCGCCTTGATGGCTGCCACGGTCTGGTCGATATCCAGTGCCCGTGTCTTGAAGACTTTTCCTTCGAACTTCCAGGTGATGATGGTCTGCACATAGGCATTGGTCTTTCCGCCCGGTGGTATCACCACCTCATAGTCGATCAGCTCCGGCACCGGTTTATTGAGGCTCCTGTATATCTTGTACATCGCTTTCGAAAATGCGTGGTACTGTCCCTCTCCTGCAGCCGATTCCTGGTAGACCTCTCCTTTAATGGAGAGTTTCACCGTGGCAGTCGGACGCAGTCCATGCGTGACAGTAAGAGAATAATTCAGCATCTCGATATCCTTGTTTTCGATGCCATTTTTCAATACATCCGAAACAATGTACGGTAATTCATCGAGGTTCACGATCTCCTTCTTGTCGCCCAACTCAATGATGCGGGCCGTGACTTTGCGCGTGGACTCTTCATCGAGTTCAATGCCCAAAGCTTCCAGATTCTTGACAATGTTGGAGCGGCCTGCATTCTTACCGAGCGCATAGGCACGAAAGCGACCAAAGCGTTCGGGCATCAGGTTGTTGTAATAGAGATTTTTCTTTTTATCCCCATCGGCATGGATGCCGGCTACCTGGGTAAACACATTGTCGCCGATGATCGGTTTGTTATTCGGGATGCGTACACCCGAGTAGCTCTCAACAACCTTGCTTACATGATAGAGTTTGCTCTCATCGACATTGGTCTGCAGACCCATGTGGTCGTGGATGACGGCGATCACACTTGTCAGGGGCGCATTGCCGGCACGTTCGCCCAGTCCGTTCACCGTCACGTGAACACCCTGTACTCCGGCCTTGATCGCTTCAAAGACATTGGCCACAGCCAGGTCATAATCGTTGTGTGCATGGAAGTCGAAGTGCAACGAAGGGTAGCGTGCAATCATCTCTCCGCAGAACTGCCGTGTCTCATCGGGATTGAGGACACCCAATGTGTCGGGAAGCATGAACCGCTTCACCGGCTCATCCTTGAGCCCGTCCATCATGTGGAACACATACTCCTTTGAGTCGCGCATGCCGTTGGACCAGTCCTCCAGATAGAGGTTCACCGACAGGCCCATGGCATTTGCGGAGGCGATGCATTGCTTGATATCCTTCAGGTGTTCGTCGGCCGTCTTGCGCAGCTGATAGGTACAATGCTTCAGCGATCCTTTGCTGAGGAGATTCACGACCTTACACCCCGTTTTGGCAATCCACTCGAGGGAGGTATTTCCATCTACAAACCCCAGCACCTCCAGCCGGTCGATATAACCATGCATCTCTGCCCATTGGGCAATCTTCTTCACCGACTGGTATTCGCCTTCCGACACACGGGCTGAGGCAATCTCCACTCGGTCCACCTTCAGTTCTTCCAGTAGCAGACGTACCACGCTTACTTTCTCCTGGGCGGCAAAAGAAACACCCGAAGTCTGTTCACCATCGCGTAGCGTGGTATCCATGATCTCTATTCTTCTAACTTCTCCCAAAATGATTCTGCATTAATTAGGTTATTCGTTCACTGTGTTCACGTTATTTGCTTCGTGTTATTCGCTCACAGTGTTCGCATTGTTCGCATTTTGTGCACAGCAATCGAATCAGTAAGCATACGCCCGTTGCTGTTCAAATGCTTCAATTTTATCTTTATTCGACAGCAGGAAATCGATGTCATCCAGTCCTTCGAGGAGGCATGCCTTTTTATAGGCATTTATTTCGAATGATTCGCTGTGGCCGGTTTCGTTGTTTACGATGGTCTGCGTTTCCAGATTCACCGTGACTGTTGCCTGCGAATTTTTATCGGACGAGGCGAACAACTCGCTCAGGAACGCGTCGCTCACCACCACCGGCAGGATGCCGTTGTTGAGGGCATTGTTACGGAAGATGTCGGCAAAGAAGCTCGACACCACCACTTTGAAACCGTATCCGCCAATGGCCCATGCAGCATGTTCGCGGCTGCTGCCACTGCCGAAGTTCTTCCCTGCTACCAGCACCTGGCCGCTATAGACAGGGTTGTTCAACACAAAATCGGCTTTGGGGTTACCCTCCTTGTCGTAACGCCAGTCGGCAAAAAGATTGTCGCCAAACCCTTCCCGGGTGGTCGCTTTCAGAAAACGGGCCGGAATGATCTGGTCGGTGTCCACATTCTCTATCGGAAGTGGCACATATGTAGATGTGATTGTTTGAAACTTTTCCATGTTGTTTTTTCTCTTGTGATCTCTTTTCTATTACCGATTCGTTACGGCTTGGTTATTTTTCCATTTACTGCTGCCGCAGCTGCCACCAGCGGGCCTGCGAGGATGGTGCGTGCACCCGGTCCCTGACGTCCTTCAAAGTTACGGTTTGAAGTAGATACGGCATATTTTCCCGCCGGCACCTTGTCATCGTTCATGGCCAGACAGGCAGAGCATCCGGGCTGGCGCAGGGCAAATCCGGCTTCTTCCAGTATCTTGTCCAGTCCCTCCTCTTCAATCTGCTTGCGCACTTTCCAGCTTCCTGGCACCAGCCATGCGGTGACATTGTCGGCCTTCTTCTTTCCCTTCACATATTCCGTGAAGAGGCGAAAATCCTCAATGCGGCCATTGGTGCAGCTTCCCAGGAATACATAATCGATCTGCTTTCCTTCCAACTTCTCACCTGGTGCAAAGCCCATGTATTTCAGTGATTTCTCGAACGATATCTTGCCCGATTCGTCGATGTCTTCCAGTTGCGGGATGGTGCCATCTATCGGCATACCCATGCCGGGGTTGGTACCGTAGGTAATCATCGGTTTGATCTGCGACACATCGAAGGTCACCTCCTTGTCGAAGGCAGCTCCTTCGTCGGTCTTCAATGTCTGCCAGTAAGCCAGTGCCTTGTCCCACTGTTCCCCTTTGGGCGCGAACTCACGTCCTTTGATGTAGTTGAATGTCGTTTCATCGGGGGCAACCAGTCCGCCGCGGGCGCCCATCTCGATGCTCAGATTGCAGAGTGTCATCCGTTGCTCCATGGTGAGGTTGCGCACCGCTTCTCCGGCGTACTCCACAAAATAACCTGTGGCACCGCCGGTGGTCAGTTGCGAGATCATGTACAAGGCCATATCCTTGGCACTCACGTGCGCATTCAGTTTCCCTTCGAAGTTGATGCGCATGGTTTTGGGCCGTGTTTGCAGGATACATTGCGAGGCAAGCACCATCTCCACTTCGCTGGTACCAATGCCGAAGGCAATGGCGCCGAAAGCACCGTGGGTAGAGGTGTGGCTGTCGCCGCAGACGATGGTCATCCCAGGCTGGGTATAACCGTTCTCCGGACCAATCACATGCACAATCCCATTCTTCGGGTTATTCAGTCCATAATAAATCAATCCAAACTCCTCCGCATTTTTGGCAAGCGTATCTACCTGGAACCGGGATACCTGATCGCGGATGGGTTTGTCCTGCCCCATGGTGGGGATGTTATGATCGGCCGTGAGCGTGGTCCGTTCGGGACGAAATACTTTCAGCCCGCGGGCACGCAGTCCGGCAAAGGCCTGCGGACTGGTTACCTCATGACACAAATGACGATCTATATATAACTGAGTGGGACCATCCTGCACGGTGGTAACCACATGGGCGTCCCAGATTTTATCGAAAAGGGTCTTCATATTTAATTGGTTCGTTAATTTACTAATTCATTTGATTCTGTGACTTGAAAATGATCACACTGTCAAATTATGCTATCATCACATTTTTTACTATTCCACAAACTTATTCACTGCATCGATGAATGCTTCCACAGAAGCTGCCACGATGTCGGTATTCGCAGAGAAACCGTAATAGACCATATCGTTGTGTTCCACCTGCATGTGTACCTTACCTACATCATCGCTACCGTGGTCGATGGCCTGAATCAGGAACTCCTGTATCCTCACCTTCCGGCGGATGATATTTTTTACCGCTTTGATGGCAGCATCCACGGGGCCGTTACCGGTGGCGGTAGCTTCGAAATGCTCACCTGAGATATTCAGGCCGATACTGGCCACATCACGTACTCCAATGCCGCAGACTACCTGTAGGTAATCTACCTTGATGCGGTGCAGACGAGCTTCCTTGCCTACGAGCATCAGGATATCGTCGTCGTTCACATTTTTCTTTTTGTCGGCCAGCTCCAGAAACTGCTGATACACGTTGTCCAGTTCTTCTGTTTCCAGTTTCACGCCCAGCAGCGCGAGGCGGTTCTTCAGCGCGGCACGACCGCTGCGGGCAGTCAGCACGATGGCATTGTCGTCGATGCCCACCTCTTTGGGATCGATGATCTCATAGGTCTCCACATTTTTGAGGACCCCATCCTGGTGAATGCCGGAAGAGTGAGCGAAGGCATTGCGGCCGACGATTGCCTTGTTGGGCTGCACCGGCATGTTCATCAGGCCCGAGACCATGCGGCTGGTCTGATAGATATGCTGTGTGTTGATGTTGGTATCGAATCCCCTGTCTTTGTGGCTCTTGAGCGCCATCACCACCTCTTCGAGCGAGGTGTTGCCGGCACGTTCGCCTATGCCGTTGATGGTCACCTCCACCTGGCGGGCGCCATTGATGACACCTGCGAGGGTGTTGGCCGTGGCCATGCCCAGATCCTGGTGACAGTGGGTGGAAAGAATAGCCTGCTTCATATCTACATGGTCGACCAGGTATTTAATTTTCGCACCAAAGTCATCGGGAAAACAGTAGCCTGTGGTGTCGGGGATATTGACTACCGTGGCGCCGGCATTGACGACAGCCTGTACTACACGGGCAAGGTATTCGTTGTCGGTTCGTCCGGCATCTTCGGCATAGAACTCCACATCGTCCACAAAACGACGGGCATATTTCACGGCCTTTACCGCCCGCTCGATGATCTCCTCGCGGTTGGAGTTGAACTTGTGCCGGATGTGGGAATCGGATGTTCCAATGCCGGTATGAATCCGCTTGCGCTTTGCATACTGCAGCGCTTCGGCGGCCACTTCAATATCTTTCTCCACGGCGCGTGTCAGCGCACAGATAGTGGGCCAGGTGACTGCCTTGGAAATCTCCACGACCGACTTAAAGTCACCGGGACTCGACACCGGGAAACCGGCCTCAATCACATCCACACCCAACAGTTCCAGCGCCTGGGCAATCTGTATCTTCTCTATGGTATTTAACTGACAGCCGGGCACCTGCTCGCCATCTCTCAACGTGGTATCAAAAACATAAATTCGCTCCATGATCAACCTGATTATCTTCGTTTCAACATACAATAAAAAAACCCTCCTCACGCGGGTGAGAAAGGTCATCTATATTTTTTTGCAATCGTACATGATGGATATGCCAGTCTCACCCTCTGAAGTCTTCCAGAAGTAGAATAGAAATGACTAGAATATCCTTTTGATGATGCATAACAATCAATAAAAATCTGTTTTACGCGTGCAAAGTAACAGCAAATAATTTTACCAGCAAAATATTTTCAAAAAAATATTCAGAAAAAATTACATTCTGTATTATTTTCAGCACAAATATCTTCAATTCGAAATGGAAGACGCCGTTTTTGAAAAAGTGGCCTGATCACACCGAATTGATGATAATGAAACAAACATAGCTGATAATTGTTCGGGAGATGTTATTTTTGCGGCATGTTTATGCATGGCGACAAATTAAAAGAGAGAATGAACGAAGCGGGCGAGAGGGGAAATCCTTTCCTGTTTGCTGTAGATTTTGAGATGGAGGAGGGCTTTTTCCTGGCCGATCCGTTGCAACAGCAGAAGGCACTGTTCGATATCCGGGGCATCAGCAATGCCCCACTGCTACCGGGAAGGGTACCCCCGCATCACTTCGAAGCTTTTCCCGAAGATTACAATACCTATCGGTTGCGTTTCGAGTCAGTGATGAAAGGGATGAAGCGGGGCGACTCTTATCTCACCAACCTGACCATCAGCACGCCAGTCAGCATGTCGCTCTCATTGCGGGAGATCTTTTTGTATGCACGCTCACCCTACAGACTCTTCCTTCCGGACAGATTTGTCTGTTTTTCTCCGGAATGTTTCGTGCGGATGGAAGAAGGAAAGATCTTTACCTTCCCCATGAAGGGCACCATCGACGCCCGACGCCCCGACGCCCGGCAAACCATACTGAACGACCCCAAGGAGCGTGCAGAACACAACACCATCGTGGACCTGCTGCGCAACGACCTGAGCCGCATTGCTACGGGGGTGACGGTAAACCGCTTTCGCTATATTGAGGAGCTGCAGACCAACAAGGGGCCTATCCTGCAAGTAAGCTCCGAGATTGAAGGCACCTTGCCGCCGAATTATCTTTCACAACTCGGCACCCTCTTCTTCGGGTTGCTTCCTGCCGGCTCCGTGTCGGGAGCGCCCAAGGCTGCGACATTGGCTCTTATTCACGCGGCAGAAAGAGAGAAGCGCGGCTACTACACCGGCGTTGCCGGTTACTTCGATGGCAGCAGGCTCGACACGTTCGTGCTGATACGTTTCATCGAGCAGAAGGATTCACGCCATAGCTTCCGCAGTGGCGGCGGCATCACCGCGCAAAGCGACTGCCGCAAAGAATACAATGAAGCGCTTCAAAAAGTCTATTTACCCTTTTAATCTATCTGAATATGTTTCTGGAGACCATCTGCATCGATCATGGCAATGTGTGTAACCTGGCGGGGCACATCGCCCGTATGCAACAGGCTGCCGCACACTTTCGTTTTCGGGCACCGGCACTGCCAGACCTGCTCCTGTTGCTGCCTGCGGAGTTGCATGATACAAAAGTAAAGTGCCGCATCCGCTACCGGGAAACATTGCTGGAAATCTCATTCGATCAATATGAACCCAAAAGGGTACAGTCTCTGCAAATGGTGGAGGCTTCACCCGATTATTGCTTCAAGTACACCAACAGGGATGAACTGAACCGATTGCTGGAACAAAAAGGAGAAGCCGATGAGATTCTGATTACCTGCAACGGCCTTATCACCGATACCACCTTCAGCAACGTGGTCTTCCGGCAGGGAGATCACCTCTTTACACCGGACAGCTGGCTGCTCAACGGCACCAAACGACAGAAGCTGCTTCGCGAAGGTACCATCACCGTAAGAAAGATCACCCGGGAGACAGTGCAGGCATATGAGTCGGTTCACCTGATCAATGCCATGCTCGATATAGAAGATACTCCCCCCGTACCGGTCAGTTGCATCTTTCCGTAGCATTCCAAAATGGGAAGGTTCGTTACTTTGTTCCATCAAAAAACGGTCCTCCCCAACAGAGAGAACCGTTCATCCTATGTATTTTAAAAAGCTGTTGGTCGCCGATTGCTGAAAGCTTTCTTGTCGACCGTGGCAACTCCATGTTGCTAAAAAGCTGAAAGCATCTTATCCAAAATCGTCGAACATGATCATTTCCTTCGGCACACCCAAGCTGTCGAGCATGCGCTGGGCAGCGTTGGCCATGGGGCCAGGACCGCACATGTAGTATTCGATATCTTCGGGAGCCTCGTGGTCTTTCAGGTAGGTGTCGTAGATCACCTGGTGCACAAAGCCTGTGGTATATTTCACGCCGGCAGCGTCGGCAGCCGGATCGGGACGGTCGAGGGCAAGACGGAAAGTGAAGTTTGGAAATTCTCTTTCCAGCTCGTGGAAGTCTTCCAGGTAGAATGCCTCTACCAGTGCCCTTGCACCATAGAAGTACGTCATCTTCCGGTCGGTAGTCTTCAGCGTCTTGGTCATGTGCATGATCTGCGAACGCAACGGCGCCATACCGGCACCGCCGCCAATCCAGAGCATTTCTCTCTTGCTGTTGAGGATCGGATGGAATTCGCCATAGGGACCCGACATCATCACCTTGTCACCTGGCTTCAGATTGAAGATATAAGAGGAGACAATCCCCGGGTTCACGTTCATCCATCCACCCTTGGCCTTGTCAAATGGCGGGGTAGCTACACGCACGTTCAGCGTGATGATATTTCCTTCGGCAGGATAGTTGGCCATGGAGTAGGCACGGATGGTATCTTCCTCGTTCTTGCAAACCAAATCCCACATTTTAAATTTATCCCAATCTCCTTTATATTCATCGTCGATGATAAAATCGGAATACCTGACGGCATCGAATTTGGGCACCCTGATCTGGCTGTAGGATCCCGGCTTGAAATCGATCTTTTCTCCTTCGGGCAGCTTCACCACGAACTCCTTGATGAATGAGGCCACATTGTGGTTCGAGATAACCTCGCACTCCCACTCTTTGATGCCGAATACTTCATCGGGAACAACAATCGACATATTTTCCTTCACCTTCACCTGACAGCTTAGGCGCCAGTTGTTCAGCTGCTCCTTGCGGCTGAAATGGCCCTTCTCGGTAGGCAGTATCTCTCCACCACCTTCTTCCACCCGGCAACGGCACTGTCCGCAGGTTCCCCCACCGCCGCAGGCCGAGGATAGATAGATATCCTGCGACTGAAGCGTGTTCAACAGGGTACTTCCCATCGGCACATTCAGTTCTTTGTCGTTATTTACGGTAATTTTTACGTTGCCAGACGGCATCAGCTTTGCCTTGGCGATTAGAATGACGACAACCAGGATAAGGATAATCAGCAGAAACACAATCACACTTGCCCATATCGTTAGTCCGCCCACGCTCAATAATACACTCATATCTATGTATTTAATTTATTTGTATACGAAGTTAATGTTTGGGTTAAATATTTATTCCGGAAAAACTCATAAATCCGAGAGCCATCAATGCAGTGATGATAAACGTGATACCCAATCCCTTCAATGGTTTTGGCACATGAGAATACTCCAGTTTCTCCCGAATGGCAGCCATACCCACGATGGCCAACATCCAGCCGATACCCGAACCAAAGCTATAGGCCGTGGCCATGCCGATGTTGGCAAACTCACGCTGTTGCATAAACAACGATCCCCCAAGGATGGCACAGTTTACAGCAATCAACGGAAGAAAGATACCCAGTGAGGCGTAAAGAGCCGGGCTGAACCGCTCGATCACCATCTCCACGAGCTGCACAAACGAAGCAATCACGGCAATAAAGATCAGTAAGCTGAAGACGCTCAGATCAACCGTGGCATATTGTTCACCCAGCCACACCAAGGCACCCGCTTTGAGTACATAGTTTTCCAGTAAATAATTGATAGGCAGTGTCAACACCAGTACAAATGTGACGGCAATACCCAGCCCCAATGCTGTTTTGACGTTCTTCGATACCGCCAGGAAGGAACACATCCCCAGGAAGTAGGCGAAAATCATGTTATCGACGAAAATCGACCGTATGATCAGACTAATTGCATCCATATATCATTGCTATTTTTTCGATTATTAATTGGTTTCTTCCTGCAACTCCTTGTTGTTTGCACGGTGTACCCAGATGATAACTGCCACCAGGAGAATGGCCATGGGTGCAAGCATCATCAACCCGTTATTTTCATAGCCTGCCTCATAGAAAGACTGTGGAATAACCTGATACCCCATCAGCGTGCCCGACCCAAGCAACTCACGGAAGAAGCCTACCACCACGAGAATCCAGCCATAGCCCAACCCGTTGCCTATTCCATCGAGGAAGGAGGGCCAGGGGCCGTTACCCAGCGCAAATGCTTCGAGGCGTCCCATCAAAATACAGTTGGTGACAATCAGTCCCACGAATACCGAGAGCTGCTTGTTCACGTCATATGCAAAGGCTTTTAGCACTTCACTCACAATGGTTACCAATGCTGCGGCCACTACAAGCTGCACGATGATGCGAATGCGGTTGGGTATGGTCTTGCGAAGCAGCGAGATGATCACATTGGCAAACGCCACCACGATGGTGACAGAGATAGCCATCACCAACGAAGGTTCCAGCTTGGAGGTTACCGCCAGTGCAGAGCAGATACCGAGTACCTGCACAATGATGGGGTTATTTTTGTTCAGCGGGCCCAACAAAACCGCTTTTGTTTTACTTGATAAAGCCATTTTTGTCCTGTTTTATATCGTCTGTCCCTATTGGGCAGCCTGTAAGTTCATCAAAAAACTCTTGTATTCTCCTACGCTGTTGAGCAGCATCTTATCCACACCCTGACTGGTGATGGTTCCGCCGGAGATACCATCGACATAATCGCGGTTGGCGGCCGATCTGCCAGGTTTTACTACTGCCACGGAAACGAAATTTCCTTCTTTAAACAGTTCCTTGCCTATAAACTGCTTCCTAAACGTGGGTGTCACAATCTCGGCTCCCAGTCCAGGAGTCTCACTCGCGTGTCCGAATTCAGAACCATAGACTGTGCTACCGTCACCCTCTACGGCCAGGTATCCCCAGATGGGGCCCCAAAGGCCTGCACCGCGCATGGGAAGGATGTATATTGCTGTACCCTCCACCTCTGCTTCGTATACCGGCAGACCAGCTGTGTCATCGCTGCCCAACTCTGTGGAAAAGGCAGGGTCGTTGGGCGTGGTACCTTCGGTGCCTTCAATTTTGGTTCCGTCGCTGTTTATCAGGTAGGCATTCTTCACCAATGCATCGTACTGGCTCCGTGCTTCATCTGCACTCGCGTCGATATTGAGCGAACGCAAGATCTGCTGCATCTTGTCGATGTTCACGTTGGCTGTCTGTTTCTCGATCAGCACCTGATGGGTGAAAGCCAATCCCAGCGCAACAATAATCACCATTACGGATGCATATATGATTGTATATCCACTGTTTTCTCTGTTCATAATTGTATTGTTATCCAAATTTACTTTTCTCTTTGATCGCCCTCCTTCACTTTGCTGCCGTTACGCGTAGCGCAAACAGAGAAAGGAGTTGAAGCGAAGCGAATAACTTATTTTGCCGGGGTGGCTCGTTTCAAACGTCGTTTGATGTTGCCGTCGATCACGTAGAAGTCGATGAGCGGTGCAAAAGCGTTCATAAACAGGATGGCAAGCATCATACCTTCGGGATAACCCGGGTTGAAGACGCGAATGGTGATCGCAAGCAGACCGATCAGGAAGCCATAGATCCATTTTCCTTTCTCGGTACGAGCCGATGTCACCGGGTCGGTAGCCATAAAGACGGCACCGAATGCAAATCCGCCCAACAGAAAATGATACTGCACCGGCATCTCCATGATGGCATTTTGTGCAAACAGGTTCACCAAAACAACGGCCACAGCACCACCCAAAAACACAGAGAGGATAGTTTTCCAACTCCCCACACCGGTGGAAATCAACAAGATGGCACCCAGCAGAATGGCAAAAGTAGAGACCTCACCAATAGAACCAGGAATGAATCCGAAGAACATATCGCTGATGCTTAGTGGCTGACCGGTAATACCCTGGAAGGTAAATTCTCCGAAGCTGCCTGCATCGCTGACAGCAATCTGCCCCAGCGGCGTGGCCCCCGAGAAACCATCGACGACGCTTCCTTTACCCATACCAAAGGTGTCGGCAGTGCGCACCCAAACCTGGTCGCCCGACATCTTCGAAGGATAAGAAAAGAACAGGAAGGCACGGGTGATGAGTGCCACGTTGAAGATATTGTAACCCGTACCGCCAAAGACCTCTTTGGCGAAAATGACGGCGAAGGCGGTAGCCACGGCAATCATCCAGAGCGGTGTATCCACCGGCACAATCATTGGAATGAGGATACCCGTTACCAGGAACCCTTCGGCCACCTCTTCCTTTCTAATCTGGGCGACGATGAATTCAATGCCCAGACCCACCACATACGATACCACGATCTGGGGCAATACTGCCAGAAAACCGTAGATAAACTTTGTGAGGAGGGAAGTTTCCAGCCCCAAGGCCATATAATGTTGCAGCCCCACGTTATACATACCCATGAGCAGGGCAGGTATCAGCGCGACGATCACGATGGTCATCGTGCGTTTCGAGTCGCGTGCGTCATGAATGTGCACGCCCGATCTCGATGTACTGTTGGGCACAAAAAGGAAAGTTTCAAATGCATCGTAAGTAGAATGAAGCCAATGCAGTTTACCGCCATCCTCGAAATTCGGTCTTATCTTATCAAGATATTTTCTTAACGCTTTCAAAGTGTTCTGTTTTAGTAATGTTTATTTATTGAATACTGCTTCCCGCTTATTCCATCTCCTTGCGAAGCAGGTCGAGACCCTTCCGCACAATGCGTTGCAGCTCCAACTTGGAGGTATCCACAAATTCGCACAGCGCAAAGTCTTCGGGTGCCACCTCGTAAATACCCAGCTGCTCCATCTTATCGATATTAAACGCTATGATGGATTTGATCAACTGTTCGGGAAAGATATCCATGGGGAAAACCTTGTCGTATTCGTTGGAGACAATAATGGCTCGCGGACCGCCCATCAGTCGAGCATCGAGACGAAATTTCTTCTTGAAGGGCAGGTAGGTGCCGCCAGCGCTATAACGCTTGGGTGAAAGCGATGCCCAACCAAAGGCCTCGTGTATATCATCACCTTCGGGGATCACCGTGACTTGCTTATCATAGGCACGCAGCACGCCATCGGCTTCAATCTTACGCCCGGTGAGAGGATTGCCGCTGATGTAACGCAGCGAAATTCCTTCGGTTACGTTTTGTGCAAAGATTGACTTCAGTTCAGAGCCAATCGCCATATGGTAATAACCAGTCTGCTTCACTTCCGATCCGGTGAGGGCCACCGTACGGGTAAGGTCGGTGATTCCCTTGTTGAAGAGACGGCCAATGATGGCCACATCGGGGGCATTGAGCGTCCACACCACCTCTCCCCGGTTTACAGGCTTGATGTGGTTGATCTGTACACCCACATTTCCAGCGGGATGGGGACCGTTGAATTCGGTAATTACCACGTTCTTTGCTTCACGCAAGCCTTTGAGCCTGGTGGTGCTTCCGATGGAGAGGTAAACCTTCCCGGTGGTGAGCTTTGCCAGTGCATCGAGTCCGGCTTGCAGGTCGGCCTCCTTATCTTGCAGCAGGAAATCGGTTGAAGGTGCCAATGGAGCCGTATCAAACCCGGTCACGAAGATATCGCGTGGTTGCTTATCTGGCAGCGCCACCACGTCGTAAGGACGCTGTTTGATCAGAAACCAGATACCGGCATCGAGGATCGACTTCTTCACCTCTTCACCCGAGAGTGCAGCCACGTTCTTTACGTGCTGTTCTTCATACTGCATGTTGCTATCGGCTTTGATGACAATGCGCAGGATGCGTCTTTTTTCACCCCGTTCAATGGCAGTAACCACACCGCTCACGGGCGAAGCAAAGAGCATGTCGGGATGATTCTTCTCGTAGAACAGTGCCGTTCCGGCCTTGACAACATCGTTCACTCTGACGGCTAACTTAGGAGTAATGCCATGAAAATCTTCGGGACAGATGTGCACAAACTCACTCTTCACCGTGCCCCTGATGACTTCTTCAGCCGTACCGAGTAACGGAATTTGCAAGCCTTTCTTAATGTTTATTCGATTAGCCATATAGTTATAATAAATTACCTTGCTTGTAATCTTTCTGTAAACCTTTTATAAATCAAAAGATTTTGTCGTTATGCAGTGGTTTTGCATCGGAAAGTTATTCCTTTAAAAGCGCAAAGATACATCTTTTGGGACCAAATATAGAAAAATATTCCCGGAAAATAAAGAAATAATTCTGCAATAAAACGGCAGCATCTTGTTGGCGGCGCCTCTTTTACTTTTCTACAATTCCAGCCATCTCCGGGTCGATCATGATGCGTCCGCAATATTCACAGACAATGATTTTCTTGCCCAGCTTGATGTCCATCTGTTTCTGGGGTGGAATCTTGTTAAAGCATCCCCCGCAGGCTCCACGTTGAATGGGCACCACACCCAGGCCATTGCGTGCATTCTTTCGGATGCGCTTGAAAGCAGCTAGCAGGCGGGGCTCAATGAGAGCCTCTGTTTTTTTCGCCTTTTCGCGGATTTTCTCCTCCTGCGCTTTTGTTTCCGACACAATGTCGTCAAGTTCTTTCTTCTTCATTTCCAGATCGGCTGTCTTATCCTTCAGCAGTTCGCCGGCGGTCTCAATCTGTTCTTTGATGGAAGCGATCTCCTGTGTGAATTCCCGGATATGCTTTTCGGAAAGTTCTATTTCGAGGGTCTCAAACTCAATCTCCTTTGAGAGATGGTCATACTCCTTGCTGTTGCGCACATTGTCAAGTTGCTTGGTGTATTTTTCAATCTTTGTCTTGCTGGCATCGATCTTTCCTTTCTGCAGCTTGCTGTTCTCATCCAATTGCTTCAACTCAAGCTGAAAATTATTCACACGCGTTCCCAGGCCGGCGATCTCATCGTCGAGGTCCGACACCTCCAGGGGTAGCTCCCCTCGCAACGTCTTGATGCGGTCTATTTCCGAGAGGTTAGACTGTAGTTTGTAGAGCGATTTCAGTTTATCTTCTACAGAGACTTCTTTTTCAACGGGTTTTTTTCTTATTGCCATGATGTTCTAGTTTTATGATTGTTTCTGTTTGTATCTTTATTTTCGTTGCCGACGCCATCTTAACAAAAAATGCAGCAACCGAACGACGATCAGATCGTTTCGTTGCCACATTTCTCTGTAACTGCGGGAACAAGTCGGACCGCTTTCTTTTACAGATATTTCACCGGGTTCGAGTCGAACGCCGATTTATGCAGTGCAAAGGTAGAAAATTTTTTCGAAAGCAGATCGAAAAAGATATCTTTTGTGCATATCTCCGACTCGTAATGACCTACTACCGCGAGCAGTATGCGCCCCTCCACATCGTAAAAGTCGTTGTATTTTGCTTCGCCGGTAATAAAAGCATCGGCCCCATAAGCCACGGCATCGGGAATAAGAAATGCTCCCGCACCACCACAGAGCGCCACATCACGAATTTCCTTTCCTCGAATCTTGGAATGGCGGATGGCGGGCAGGTTAAAAATATCTTTCAACCAATAGAGGAACTCCTGCTCCGGCATCGGTTCGGGCAGCACTCCCACCACTCCACTGCCGCTCTGCGGCCAGTCGTTGGCAATGGGATAGAGGTCGAACACCGGTTCCTCGTAAGGGTGTACCGCCAGCAGTGCGCGCAGCACCTCTTCCTTTCTCATGGCCGGAATCACCGTTTCAATGCGTATCTCAGGCTCAAAATGCAGCGTGTCTATCTCACCCACATGCGGGTGAGCTCCCGTGCGGGCGCGAAAAGAACCCTCACCCGACAGGTTATAGCTGCAGCTGTCGTAGTTTCCAATGTGGCCGGCGCCGGCATTAAAGAGAGCATTTCGCACACTGTCAGCATGTTGGATCGGTACGGTAGTCACAAACTTCAGCAGGGCGCCCCGTCGCGGCTGCAGGATCTTCACCTGCTGCAGCTCCAACATCTCCGCCAACTTGTAGTTGACACCCCCCTGTGCATTGTCGAGGTTGGTGTGAGCGGCATAAATCACGATATCCTGCTTGATGGCTTGTATGATGCATCGTTCCACATAAGTCTTCCCGGTGAGCGACTTAAAAGGTCGAAAAGCAATGGGGTGATGTGCTATGATGAGGTTGCAGCCCAAGGAGACCGCTTCGTCGATCACATTCTCGGTGACATCGATGCATAACAGGACGCCGATAACGTCCCTGTTGGGGTCTCCCACCTGCAGTCCGCTGTTGTCGTACTCTTCCTGCAGCGGCAGGGGTGCAAGCTGTTCAATGGTTTGAAGTATCTCTTTGATGCGCATGGTTAAACCGCTTTAGCGAATGATTGAATTCCACAAATATACCATTTTTTTTGCAGCTTCACTCACCTGTCATGCATAATATCCCAGTGTGACAGGTAGCAGCATCAGTCGCTATCCTTCAATATCAGTCGCAGCGAATTGTTTTTGGTGAAATAGTTCCAGGCCCAGTTGATGAAGATCACCAGCTTGTTGCGCACACTCAGGATCAGCATCAGGTGGAGGAACATCCAGACAAACCAGGCAAAGCGGCCTTTGAACTTCACAAAGGGCAGGTCCACCACCGCCTTGTTACGCCCCACAGTGGCCATGGTGCCCAGGTTTCGGTACTCATACTCTTTCAGCTCACTGCGACCAGCTTCCATCCGTTGCAGGTTGCGAGCCAGGTTCTTCCCTTGTCCAATGGCCACATTGGCCAGCTGCGGATGTCCTTTGGGATACTTTTCGGTCTCCATGTAAGCGACATCGCCTATAGCAAAAACATTATCGAGTCCTTCCACCCGGTTGAACCGGTCTACCTTGATGCGGCCATTGCGCAGCAGAGATACCTCAGGAATGCCGCCAATGGCATTGCCCTGCACACCGGCCGACCAGATCACACTCTTGCTGCGGATGGTCTCCCCGTTATTCAGGGTAAGCACCTCTCCATCATAATCCCGTACCAGGGTGTTGGTCATTACGATCACATCCATGGAGCGCAGATATGACTCGGAATATTTTTGTGCGAAGGAACTCATGGCCGGCAGCGTATGCGGTCCTCCCTCCAGCAGGTAGACATTCACCTTCGAATAGTCGATGTTGGGATAATCTTTCGGCAACACCTCCTCCTTCATCTCGGCGAAGGCACCAGCCAGTTCCACACCGGTGGCGCCACCTCCCACGATCACAATGTTGTTCAGTGCCCCCTTGTCTTCGGTGTAGAGAATTTTTTCAAAATTCATCAGCGTGGAATTCCGGACATTCATCGCCTGGAAGGTCGACTTTAATCCCATGGTATTTTCTTCAATTGCCTGGTTCCCGTAGAAGTTGGTACGGGTGCCAGTGGCAATCACCAGGAAGTCGTAGGAAAACGGTCCAATGCTGGTTTCCACCACTCTTTCCGCACTGTTTACCGACAATACCTGTGCCAGGCGGATACGCACATCTCTTCTGTTTTGAAATATCTTCCGGATCGGAAACGAAATGGTAGCAGGCTCAATCTGCGACGCGGCAACCTGGTAAAACAGGGGGGGAAACTGATGGTGGTTGATCTTGTCGATCACCATGATGTCGAACTTGCCTTTTTTTAAATGATTTACGAATTGCAGACCGCCGAATCCGCAACCTATCACTACAATCTTTTTTTTCATAACCTCTGCAATCTGATGAATAATAAAACATTTGGCAGAGAGAAAAGTTGCAAAAAAAGGCATGAAAAAAAGCGCTACGAATCACTCGCGGCGCTTTCTTAATGTTTAACATTTTAAAAATCACAGCTTCACTGCAAATACACTATCGACTGAGGTGTTAGGTCTCCGTCGTAATGACAATGTACCCACAGTGTTTATCGTAAAAGAAGATCAGGCTTTCTCTTCCGGTGTGGCATCGCCTTCCGGAGTAGCAGCATCTTCTTTATTTTCAACTGTTTCGGGTTGCACATCCTCGGTAGTCTGTACATTTTCCACTTCGGTAGTTACCTCTGCGGGTGTCTGCACATCTTCTACGGTCTCGGTCTCCTTCACGGCCTTGGCTTTGGCTGCCTTGGGCTCTTTCTTTGCCTTGGGAGCAGCAGACTCGGCCGCAGGGGCATCAGTGGCTTTCCTGCGTGAACGACGGGTCTTGGCCTTCTTGGCACCGCCATCGCTCAGCATGTTCTCGTTGAAATCCACCAGTTCAATAAAGCATGTAGCTGCATTGTCGCCCAGACGGAATCCGGTCTTGATGATGCGGGTATATCCTCCCGGACGGTCTGCCACCTTCTGCGATACAGTCTGGAAGAGTTCGGTCACAGCCACCTTGCTCTGCAAGAGACTGAATACCTCTCTTCTCGAGTGCGTACTGTCTTCCTTGCTTTTGGTGATGATGGGTTCTACAAATTTTCTCAATTCCCTGGCTTTGGGAACAGTCGTAAAGATACGCTTGTGCATAATGAGCGAGGTAGCCATATTGGATAACATCGCGCCACGATGTGCTGTTTTGCGTCCTAAATGATTGAATTTCTTATTATGTCTCATTGCAGTTGTTAGTCTTTGTCTAATTTGTATTTCGATGTATCCATGCCAAACTGTAGCTTCAGGCTGTCAAGCAGTTCTTCCAGCTCGGTGAGCGATTTTTTGCCAAAGTTACGGAACTTGAGCAGATCGTTCTTGTTGTGCGACACCAATTGTCCCAATGTCTCCACATCGGCAGCTTTCAGGCAGTTGAGTGCCCGTACCGAGAGATTGAGATCAGACAATTTGCGCTTCAACAGCTGGCGCATATGCAATACCTCTTCATCGAACTCTTCGATGCTTTCTGCATCGGAGGTTTCGAGCATGATCTTGTTGTCGTCGGAGAACAGGACGAAATGTTGAATCAGTATCTTGGCAGCCTCCTTCAACGCCTCTTTGGGTTGAACGGATCCATCGGTGGAAATCTCAATAATCAGTTTCTCGTAGTCCGTCTTCTGTTCAATACGGTAATCTTCTATCTCATATCTTACGTTGCGGATCGGCGTGTAGATCGAGTCAATGGCAATGGTCTGCACATCATCGGTGGACAACATCTCCCGATTTTCATCGGCAGAGACGTAACCACGTCCTTTGTTGATGATCAGTTCCATGCGCAGATCGGCCTTCTTGTTCATGCGGCAGATCTCCAGCTCGGGATTCAGCACTTCGAAACCGGTCAGTAATTTACCAATATCTCCGGCTTTAAACACTTCCGTTCCCGAAATAGCGATGCTCACTTTTTCTGTTTCAAACTCTTCTACTATCCTTTTGAATCTTACTTTCTTCAGATTCAGAATAATACCTGTTACATCTTCAATAACGCCCGGTATGGTCGCAAATTCATGCTCCACGCCGTCTATCTTAACCGATGTAATAGCGAATCCTTCCAGAGAGGAAAGCAGGATACGGCGCAAGGCGTTACCTATCGTAATGCCATATCCGGGTTCCAGCGGGCGGAATTCGAATTTACCGGAGAAGGCGTCCTCCTGTAACATGATTACTTTATCGGGTTTTTGGAATGCTAATATTGCCATGAAATTATTGTTTAGAATATAATTCTACGATGAGTTGTTCTTTGATGCTTTCCGGGATATCTGCTCTTTCGGGCACGTGCAACAGTTTACCGCTCAAAGTACCTTTATCCCACTCTAGCCAGGGGTATTTACTGTGGTTAAAGCCGGTCAGAGCATTTACAACCACTTCCATCGATTTTGATTTTTCTCTCACACCCACCACATCACCCGGTTTTACGGTGTAGGAGGGGATGTTCAGTACCTGGCCGTTCACCACAATATGACGGTGTGTCACCAGCTGACGGGCTGCCGCTCTTGTGGGAGCGATGCCCAGACGGAAAACAATGTTGTCGAGACGCGACTCAAGCAATTGAAGCAGTACCTCACCGGTAATACCGCGGCTGCGGGATGCTCTGTCGAACGTCAGACGGAACTGTTTCTCCAGTACGCCGTACGTATATTTAGCACGTTGTTTCTCGCGTAACTGGATGCCGTATTCCGACGTTTTCCGTCTGCGTGAATTACCGTGTTGTCCCGGGGGATAGTTCTTTTTTGAGAGAACCTTATCGGGACCGAAAATAGGCTCGCCAAATTTGCGGGCGATTTTTGATTTTGGACCAATATATCTTGCCATCTTTACAATTAAACTTTACTGAAGCCTAAACTGTGCAGCCGCGATTACAGAGAAGTTGTGTTGTAATCAATCACAGCTCAAGTTTCAAGATGAATGAAACTTACCTTATTATTAAACCTTTCTCTGTTTCGGGGGACGGCAGCCATTGTGGGGCAGCGGTGTCACGTCGACAATCTCGGTTACTTCAATGCCTGCTCCGTGAATGGTCCTGATAGCCGATTCGCGTCCGTTGCCGGGACCTTTCACATAGGCTTTCACCTTGCGTAATCCCAAGTCATAGGCAGTTTTGGCACAATCCTGCGCCACCATCTGAGCGGCATAGGGTGTATTCTTCTTTGAGCTTCTGAAACCCATTTTTCCGGCGGAAGACCAACTGATCACCTCCCCATCTTCGTTGGTTAACGAAACAATGATGTTGTTGAACGAAGAGGAGATGTGAGCCTGGCCCACGGCGTTCACCTTTACATTTCTCTTTTTTGCTGCAACTGTTCTTTTTGCCATGTTACCTTCTGTTATTTAGTAGCTTTTTTCTTGTTAGCAACGGTTTTCTTTCTTCCTTTGCGCGTGCGGGCATTGTTCTTTGTGCTCTGTCCGCGCACCGGCAAGCCGATACGGTGACGAATGCCACGGTAACAGCCAATATCCATCAATCGTTTGATGTTCAACTGAACCTCTGAACGTAAATCACCTTCCACTTTGAATTCGTTGCCGATGATCTCACGAATGCGGGCTGCCTGGTCGTCAGTCCAGTCCTTCACTTTGATGTCTTTGTCAACTTCTGCTTTTGTTAAAATGGTGTTCGCTGCACTGCGTCCGATGCCGTAAATATAGGTCAGGGCAATTTCGCCTCTCTTGTTCTGCGGCAGGTCGACACCCACAATTCTTATAGCCATATATCTTTAATTATTTGATTACAAATGATATAATTATCCCTGCCTTTGTTTAAACTTGGGATTCTTTTTGTTGATGATATACAAACGACCCTTTCTTCTTACAATCTTGCAGTCGGCCGTGCGTTTCTTGAGTGATGCTCTTACTTTCATATGATTTGTTTTTATTTTTTACCTGTTATTTTGCTGGGTGCTGACAGCTTACTTATACCGGAACGATATCCTTCCTTTTGAAAGATCATACGGCGACATTTCCACCCTCACCCTGTCTCCCGGGAGAATACGGATATAATGCATGCGCATCTTCCCGGAGATATGAGCGGTAATTTCGTGCCCGTTTTCCAGTTCCACACGGAACATCGCGTTCGATAAGGCTTCGATAATCGTTCCGTCCTGTTCTATTGCTGCTTGTTTAGCCATTCAATCAATGCTTCTTTTTAGTTGATTTCAGTAATAAACTCGAATGTCGATAATATATCTGCTTTCCCGTTGCGGATGGCAATGGTGTGTTCAAAGTGGGCAGACGGTTTACGGTCTTTCGTACGCACCGTCCAGCCATCGTTTTCAAACACAACTTTTTTGCCGCCCATGTTGATCATCGGCTCAATGGCTATGCACATCCCATTCTTGATGAGCGGCCCCGTACCGCGGCGACCATAATTGGGTACCTCGGGGGCTTCGTGCATCTGCCTGCCTATGCCATGTCCTACCAACTCCCTTACTACCGAAAAACCTTTCGATTCGCAGTAGCTTTGAATGGTGGAACCAATATCTCCAATCCGTTTATCTTCCTGTGCCTGCTCAATTCCTTTGTAGAGCGACTCTTTGGTCACACGAAGCAACTCTTTTACTTTTTCATCAACTTCTCCCACACAAAAGGTGTAAGCCGAGTCGCCGCAAAAGCCGCGAAGCTGAGTGCCGCAATCCACCGAAACCACATCACCCTCTCTCAGGGGTTTGTTATTGGGGATACCATGCACTACGTTCTCGTTGACGGAGGTGCAGATTGAATTGGGAAAACCGCCATATCCTAAAAAGGTGGGAATGGCTCCATGATCTCTGATAAACTCCTCGGCGATTCGGTCGAGCTCCAGCGTGGTCACTCCCGGTCTGATGTGGTGCGACAACTCTCCGAGCGTCTTTCCCACCAGACGGTTTGCTTCCCGCATGAACTCAATTTCTTCGTCGGTCTTCAGTATGATCATCTTGCTATCCATCGCATCTTTCCACGTTAGTAAGCAGCAATTGAACCTGTTCTGCCTTTGATCTTGGCGCCCGATTTCAAGAAACCGTCGTAGTGTCTCATCAGCAGGTGACTCTCAATCTGTTGCAAGGTATCGAGTACCACACCCACAAGAATCAGCAGCGACGTGCCACCGAAGAACTGGGCAAACTGAGAGTTGATTCCCATCATTCCCGCGAAAGCAGGCAGGATGGCCACAATAGCCAGGAACACAGAACCGGGGAGGGTGATACGCGACATGATGGTGTCGATGTACTCAGCCGTTTTCTTTCCAGGCTTCACACCCGGAATAAACCCGTTGTTGCGTTTCAAATCTTCGGCCATTTGCACCGGATTCACCGTGATGGCTGTATAGAAGTAGGTGAATGCAATAATCAGCGTCGCAAAGAGGAAGTTGTACCAGAAGCTGGTAAAATCCATCAGCGATGTCCAGAAACCACCTCCCTCACCGGCAGAAAATTGCGCAATTGTGATCGGGATAAACATGATTGCCTGTGCGAAAATAATTGGCATCACGTTGGCGGCATTTACCTTCAGCGGGATATATTGTCTCACTCCACCATATTGCTTGTTACCCACGATGCGCTTGGCATACTGTACGGGCACCTTGCGGATACCTTGTACCAGCAGGATGGCAGCAGCAGTCACAGCAACAAGGAACAACAATTCCAGCAACAGCAGGATCAATCCCCCCGGAGCATCAATCAACCGGTCGTACTCAGCCACAAGGGCATGAGGCAGACGGGCGATAATACCAATGAGGATGATGAACGAAATACCGTTGCCAACGCCCTTGTCGGTGATGCGTTCACCCAGCCACAGCACAAACATGCTACCACCGGCAAGAATCACCGTCGAAGGCAACACCCAATCCCAGAAACCACCAGGAATGGCACTGCCCACGGCACCGTAAAGGTAAGCCGGCCCCTGCACGAGCAGGATGGCTACCGTGAGATAACGGGTATACTGGTTAATCTTGGTACGACCGCTTTCACCCTCACGCTGCATTTTCTGGAATGCAGGTACGGCAATACCCAACAACTGCATCACAATGGAGGCAGAGATGTAGGGCATAATACCCAGGGCGAAGATGGATGCGTTGGCAAAGGCACCACCCGAGAACATGTCGAGCAAACTCAACAAACCGGTACTGGCATTCGACTGAAGTGCCACAAGTTGTTCCGGATTGATTCCAGGTATTACCACGAACGATCCAAACCGGTAGATGGCAACAAATCCAATGGTAATGAGGAGCCTCTGACGGAGGTCCTCAATTTTCCATATATTCTTTATTGTTTGTACAAATCCCATCGCATCAGAGTTTTTTTGCGGTTCCACCTGCAGCGGTGATTGCCTGTTCAGCCGACTTTGAGAAAGCGTGTGCTTCCACGTCCAGCTTAGCCGTGAGGGTTCCCCTGCCCAGAATTTTCACCAGATGCTTGCCGGCAATAAGTCCGGCATTCACCAACACTTCGGGATTGATGGCGGTGAGCTTCTGCCCATCGGCCAGTTCCTGCAAAGTCTCCAGGTTGATGGCTTTATACTCCACTCTCTTCAGTGGTTTGAATCCGAATTTGGGAACGCGACGCTGTAACGGCATCTGTCCTCCTTCAAAACCGACTTTCTTTGAATAACCCGATCTTGATTTTTGACCTTTATGTCCTCTGGTAGAAGTGCCTCCCTTGCCCGATCCGGGACCACGCCCAATACGCTTGCGGGTTGTAGTTGCTCCTTCTGCCGGTTTTAAACTCGATAAATCCATTGTATGTATCTATTTTATCGTTTATAAATCAATTACTCTACTACCGTCACCAGATGACGCACCTTGCGGATCAGTCCCCTGATTGCCGGGGTGTCTTCGTGTTCCACCACACGGTGCATTTTGGTAAGTCCCAGTGCATCCAACGTCAGTTTCTGATCTTTCGGAGCGCCTATTCTGCTTTTTGTCTGCTTTACTTTGATTGTAGCCATGTCAGATTCCTCCTTTAGTTATCCGTTGAATACTTTATCCATACTTACCCCTCTGTTTTGTGCCACGGTGAGCGGGTCTCTCAACTCGGTGAGTGCTGCGATGGTGGCCTTTACCAAGTTGTGTGGGTTAGATGAACCTTTCGACTTTGCCAGCACATCAGTGATGCCCACGCTCTCCAGTACGGCACGCATGGCACCACCAGCCTTCACGCCAGTACCGGCGAAAGCAGGCTTCAGAAACACTTCGGCACCGCCAAATGCAGCTACCTGCTCGTGAGGAATGGTTCCTTTATATACGGGTACCTTGATCAGGTTCTTCTTGGCAGCTTCTACACCTTTGGCAATTGCCGTGGTTACTTCACCTGCTTTACCGAGTCCCCAGCCTACAATACCATCCTCGTTGCCCACTACAACCATGGCTGCAAACGTGAAGGTACGGCCT